>Ga0265332_10000015_pt1 | contig 243944 bp, 256 predicted proteins | sample 41926metaG_FD_202084 | JGI IMG/M metagenome (GOLD analysis project Ga0265332, IMG submission 202084) | Rhizosphere microbial communities from Carex aquatilis grown in University of Washington, Seatle, WA, United States - 4-19-26 metaG | ecosystem: Host-associated > Plants > Roots >...
TCGCCCTCGGGCAACACATGAATTCAATACCCCGCTGGCCGTCTTCGCAGCCATGCTGGAACTAGCCCAACGGGCACACAACCAAATAAATTAACCAAGTGTTGCGCTTGGGTCTTGAAACCGCCCATTCAGTTACCCAGCACAAAGTCTAAAAAGTTGGTACGCTGTATACGCCCGTAACCGGTAAATGTCGTGTACAGCAAAACCCAACGATACGTGATGTTTGGATACCTAGCCTTTGTGGCTGTATCAATGTGGTTGAAACATCACGGTCAGACAGTGCACATTGCATCCCTATTGGATGGGATCCTCTACGCACCGGTTCCCTTTTTGTTTGGCGTGTTCGCCATCCAGAACGGCTGGATAGGCGCTCGCTACTCAGGTCCAATTTATCGTGACGAGGCGCCCGTGAGCTTTTGGTTCTGGGTAACGTTTGCACTTCTTTTTGGGGCGGGAATGTTTTTGTGGGGTTTGCGTGAGGCATTTCAATCAATGCACTGAGGTGGAAATGCTGCCCAGTGCGAAACCAGCCACTATAGATAATTTCGCTCATGAGAATCAATCTGGTAACCCCCTTCGCAGAGAAGGATGCTGTGAAAGCCCTTGGTGCCCGTTGGGACCCAGCCCAAAAGCTTTGGTACATCACTGATGTGGCAGACCTCACGCCGTTCATGCGCTGGATTCCGGATTTGGAATCAGCAAGTGAACCTTCTGGCGGTGCAGCTAAGGCCCCAGCAAAGTCGAATGCCAAGGCTCCGGCAAGGCAGTCAAAGGGTGTCATTACCAAATTTGCCGTTGCTGTGCCGGGCTGTGGCTGCCAGGTGCTACCGTGGGTGGATTGTGAGCACAGAGTGTCGGCACTTGATTGCACACAGATAATTGGTGCAGGCAAGTGGGTAGGTTATAAAAACACATGCTGCAAAGGGGGGAGCAAAAATGTACCGGTCAATCAATGAACCAATTCGCATTGATCCGAATTTCGAAGAACGATGGGGCACTTCCGATCTTGGCTTGCTTACCAGCTGGGAGAGAGGCCGTGAAAAGCGCGTAGAAACCCCAGATGTGGCGGCACAAGCAGTCGCTGGGCAACTCGTTGTGTTGCCTTGGAAGGGCGGTGTTGAAAAGGCCCTCCAGAAACAAGCCAAATTTGGGGTTTTCAACTATTTGGCAATGTGGCAGGGTCTGCGCGGCGAAGACTTAAATATCGATCCGTCCACCGAGATGACTTTGACTTGCACAGTGACTGGCATGACAGTAATTTTCACGGACAACATGAGTAAGTTTGCCGCTTAATCTGTGAGACGCGGTGGTGTATCCTTCGACACAGATACCGAGAGTCGCTCAGTGACCATAGCATCGTTGGGAATAAGGAAGCAATTCAACTTTGACCCACGGGAGGGGATTCAATGGAATCCAATGACAGTTACGCCGCTGCTCTTTCTATTGCCAAGCACAAGACAAATAGAGCGATCAAGCACTTAATGGGCCTTGTCACGGGCTTGGTTGCCGACGGTCAATTGAACGACCTGGAAATCAAAATGCTGTCCTCATGGATTGCGAATCATCCTGAAGTGACCGCCGAATTCCCAGGCTCTGTAATCGCTCGAAAAGTCGCCGAAGTGCTGGATGATGGCGTTATTACTGAAGAAGAACGATCCCATCTGCTAGAAACTCTACTGGGCTTAGCTTCGACTGATTTCAGTGCGACCGGTTCAGCCGCATCTGAGGTCGCCTCCCTGCCAATTGATGACACAGTATCTATTGACCTGCGAGACATGACTGTCTGTTTCACTGGCGAATTCGTTTTCGGAACGCGCTCCGCATGCGAAAAGCTGATGGAGAAACTGGGCTCACGGTGCGCCAGTGACGTCAGCAAGAAAGTTAATGTCCTAGTAATTGGTACTAGGGTGTCGCCAGATTGGGCTCATACTTCATTTGGCCGAAAGATTCAGAAGGCAGCTGAACTTCGGGAAGACGGTCACGGCATACACATAATTTCTGAACGTCGTTGGCAGGAACTGGTGGTGTGAGAACCACACTTCCACAACAATCACTTGCCGATCAATTGGCCCAAGAACTCTTCCACTTTGCGATTACGCACTGTCAAAGTAGGCAGCATCCTTAGCCGGATGAATGAGATCAATCAACCGCATACAGCGGTATCGAACAGAACATTTCGGTGGATGCTGATGTCGCTTATGCATACGAGTCGCTGACATGAGTCAGCATGTGACCATAGCTAGGTCCCGAGCTCATGAAATGGGCTGCCAATAAGCTGACGTTCGATTGGAGCGGCGATGACAGCTTGCAAGAGCTCAGTACGGAGTTATGGTATGCCGCTATGCGTCTTTTGCGGACAGCCACCCCGAGAACACGCCACAACCAACCAAACTCCGTAGATTGCCGGTTCCCGCTTCGGATGTGACGAGACACCAAGCTTCGCTCTTGCCAATCCAAACCCAGATTGCAATGAGTCAAAGTGGATAGCATTTGCAATGGAAGAAAAGTGAATTTACAAATTGGGAATACCAAGACCAATTTGTATTCCGCTAAGCGGGCAGAGTTCACGCCAGCAACCGCACCACCAGCCCCGCCAGCCCACACGCCACAATAACCGGAATCACCCCCAGCTTGTAGCGCAGCAGCGCCACGGCCGCTGCCGCGGCCAGCAGCAGTGCCAGCCAATCCACGTTAAAAGGAAATGTGGCGCCAGCCCTCGTGGAAACTGCGATATGCGCTATGAAAAACAGAGCGAGGCTGGCGATCACGCCGACCACCGCGGCGGTGATGGCCGTCAGCGGTGCAGTGAGGTGCAGCTTGCCGTGGGTGGATTCCACCAGCGGGCCGCCGGCCAGGATGAAGAGGAAGGACGGCAGGAAGGTGAACCAGGTCACCACCGTGGCGGCCAGCGCCGCGCCCAGGAACTGCGCATCCGGCCCCAGCACCTCCTTGGCCCAGCCGCCGACAAAGCCGACAAAGGCCACCACCATGATCAGCGGTCCGGGCGTGGTCTCGCCCAGCGCCAGGCCGTCGATCATCTGCGTGCCGGTGAGCCAGCCAAAGTGCTCGACCGCGCCCTGGTAGACATAGGGCAGCACAGCGTAGGCGCCGCCGAAGGTCAGCATCGCCGCCTTGGTGAAGAACCAGCCCATCTGGACCAACGTGCTGTCCCAGCCCTGCCAGGCCATCAGTGCGCCCATGGGCAGTAGCCACAGGGCGGCACCCACCACGACCACGGCAGCCAGACGCGCGGGTGACCAGCGCGCGTGGGGCGGCGTGGGTGTGGTGTCGCCAATCAACCAGTCCATCTCACCGGGCTTCAGCGCCACGGACTGGGCCGCGCCATGGCCGCCAGCACCGGCAAACTGCGTCGGCGCCCAGCGCGCGCCCAGCCAGCCGATGAGCGCGGCCCCCGCCACGATCCACGGAAACGGCACGTCGAACCCATAGATCGCTACAAAACTCATAGCTGCCACCGCCCAGAGTACGGGGGCCACCGTGGGTTTCTTCAAGGTCTTGGAGCCGATGCGGTGCACCGCCTGCAGCACGATGGCGGCCACCGCCGGCTTGATGCCGTATAGCACGCCCGCCACCCAGGGCACGCTGCCAAATGCCACATAAATCCAGCTTAGAGCGATCAGGATGAACAGCGATGGCAGCACAAACAGCGCGCCGGCCACGACGCCGCCCCAGGTGCGGTGCATCAGCCAGCCGATGTAGGTGGCCAGTTGCTGCGCCTCGGGGCCGGGCAGCAGCATGCAGTAGTTCAGCGCGTGCAGGAAGCGCGATTCCGAGATCCAGCGTTTCTCCTCCACCAGCTCGCGGTGCATGATGGCGATCTGCCCGGCCGGGCCGCCAAAGCTGATGCAGCCGAGTTTGAGCCAGAAGCGCAGGGCCTCGGCAAACGGAATGGAGCGAGTAAAGGTGGACAAAGTAGTCAGCGGGACAGCGCTAGCGCCCCGTCCTGCGGCAACGCGAACTTGCCCACCAGTTCGCCCAGCACCGCGGCCTGCTCACTCATGGAGGCAGCGGCGGCGGCGCTCTGCTCGACCAGCGCGGCATTCTGCTGGGTCATCTGCTCCAGCTCCGCCACCGCGGTAGACACCTGCTGCATGCCGGCGCTTTGCTCCGTGCTAGTGGCCGAGATCTCTTCGATGATGCCGGTCACGCGCTGCACCGAGCTGACGATGTCGTGCATGGTCTGACCGGCCTGGTCCACCAGCCGGGTGCCAACTTCGACGTTCGCCACCGACGCACCGATCAGGTCCTTCACCTCCTTGGCTGCGGCAGCGGATCGCCCGGCCAGGCTGCGCACCTCGGAGGCCACCACGGCAAAGCCGCGCCCCTGTTCGCCGGCGCGCGCTGCTTCCACGGCGGCATTCAGCGCCAGGATATTGGTCTGGAAGGCAATGCCGTCGATGACGCTGATGATGTCCACGATCTTCTTGGACGAGCCATCGATCTGGTGCATGGTCTGCACCACCTGGGCCACCGACTGCCCCCCGCTCTCCGCCACGGAAAAGGCGGAACCCGCCAGCTTGTTGGCCTGGCCGGCGGACTCGGCGGACTGGTGGACCGCAGCACTCAAATGCTCAATCGTCGAGGCGGCGCGTTGCAGGTTGGCCGCCGTCTGCTCGGTGCGGTTGGACAGGTCCTGGTTGCCATGCGCGATCTCGGCACTGGCGCCTCCGATGCTGGTGGCCGAGCGCTGCACCTGCCCGACCAGGGTGGCCAACGACTGCGTCATGGCGTGCAGTGAACGCATCACATCGCCCATTTCGTCCTGGCGGTCGGTGCGGATGGTCACGCGCAGGTCGCCGTCGCCAATGGCGCGGGTCAGGCGCACGATTTCGTCCAGCGGGTCGCAGACATTGCGTTGCAGCACGCGGGTGCCCAGACACACCAGCAGGGCCACAAAGGCCATGATGGCGGCCACGGTCCAGACGGTCTTCAGGCGTTCGGCACCGACCTTGTCACGCAGCGCGGTGGCGCCCTGTTCGGCCAGGTGCACCAGGTCCTGCTGGGCCGCCAGGAAGGCCGCCAGTTGCGGCTGGGTGTCGGACTTGATGTGTGCCTGCACGGCGGCGGCATCTCCGGCGGCCTGCAGTTTCTGGACCTTTTCCAGGGACGCGGCCAAGGCCTGCGCCTTGGACTTGACGGCCAGTAGCGCGGCCTGCTCCAGGGATTCGATCATCAGGGCGTCCAGGGATTTTTCGATGCTGGCAATTTCACTCTGTGCATCGGCCTGCCCCGATTGCAACAGTGCCGCCGCACCGGCATCGGCATTGAGCGCGGCGCCAATGCCACGCAGGGCTTGGGCCTCGCCCAGCCCACGCCAGCGCGCCGCCAGCTCCAGCTTGCTTTGCTGCTGCGATTGTTCGGCCGCCGTGGCGGCCTGGGAGTGGATGGTCCGCACCGCCGAGCCTATGGACATGGCCACCAGTCCCACACTCACCAGAATGGCTGGCATCCAGATCTTCAAGGCAATACTGACAGGCCTCATCACGCTCCACTCCCCAAATACAAGTTACTCCGCCCAAAGGCGGTCAGCGGGCATTGTGTGGGGCTTATCGGCTCGTGTAAACCGCGCTTTCCCGAGTCACCTCTCCAATCGGGCTCGGGGTTAACCCCCCTTGGCGAGCTTGTAGACCGAGGTGCCGGCGCGCAGATTGGGCAGGAATCGCACGGTGTGGCCGTCCTGCAGGCCAAAGCTGTCCTGCACCAGGAGGCCATTGCGCGCCGCCAGCACGGCCAGATCGGCATGGGTGCCGACGCGGATGTTGGGCGTGTCATACCACTGGTAGGGCAGGCGCTTGGTCACCGGCATGCGGCCCTTGAGCACGCTCAGCCGGTTGGGCCAATGGGCGAAGTTGGGGAAGGCGATGATGCCGACGCGGCCCACGCGCACGGTCTCGCGCAACATGACCTCGGCATTGCGCAGGTGCTGCAGCGTGTCTATCTGCAGCACCACGTCAAAGGAGGCGTCGTCGAACATCGCCAGACCTTCATCTAGGTTGAGCTGGATGACGTTGACGCCGCGCTGCACGCAGGCCAGCACATTGGCGTCCGAGATTTCCACGCCGTAGCCGGTGCAGCCACGCGTCTTCTGCAGGTGCGCCAGCATGGCGCCGTCGCCACAGCCCAGGTCGAGTACGCGTGAGCCGGGCGGCACCAGTTCGGCGATGGCGTGCTGAATGGTCAGGTCGCTCATGCCGTTTTCTCCTGGGAAATGCTATCGAAATAGGAGCGCACAACGCCCATGTAGCGAGGGTCATCGAGCAAAAAGGCATCATGCCCATGGGGCGCGTCGATCTCGGCGTAACTGACGTCGCGCTGGTTGTCCAGCAGGGCCTTGACGATTTCGCGGCTGCGCTTGGGGCTGAAGCGCCAGTCGGTGGTGAAGCTGACCAGCAGGAACTTGCAGGTGGCGCGCTGCAAGGCCTGGCTCAGGTCACCGCCAAAGGCACGGGCCGGGTCGAAGTAGTCCAGCGCGCGGGTGATCAGCAGGTAGGTGTTGGCGTCAAAGTATTCGGCAAACTTGTCGCCCTGGTAGCGCAGGTAGCTCTCGATCTGGAACTCAACGTCCTGCGTGGTGTAGTGGTACGGGTCTGCACCCAGCACCGCGTCTTTCAGTTGGCGGCCGAATTTTTCGTTCATGACATCGTCGCTGAGGTACGTGATGTGGCCGATCATGCGGGCAATGCGCAGGCCGCGTTTGGGCACGGTGCCGTGTTCGTAGAAGTGCCCGCCATGGAAGTCGGAGTCGGCGACGATGGCACGGCGCGCCACCTCGTTGAAGGCGATGTTCTCGGCCGTCAGATTGGGCGCGCTGGCAACTACCACGGCGTGGCGCACACGGTCCGGGTACTGCAGCGTCCAGGACAGCGCCTGCATGCCACCCAGCGAGCCGCCCATGACGGCGGCCAGCGTCTGGATGCCCAGCGCATCCAGCAACCGGGCTTGGGCGTTGACCCAGTCTTCCACGGTCACCACCGGAAAGTCGGCGCCATAAACGCGGCCCGGCGCGTCCGGGTTGGGGTGCATGGGGCCGGTGGAACCAAAGCAGGAGCCCAGGTTGTTGACGCCAATGACGAAGAAGCGATTCGTGTCCACCGGCTTGCCAGGGCCGATCATGTTGTCCCACCAACCCTCGGAGTGGGCCTGGCCCTCATACACGCCAGCCACGTGGTGCGAGGCGTTCAGGGCGTGGCAGATCAGCACAGCATTGGAACGGTCAGCGTTGAGCGTGCCGTAGGTCTCGAAACTGAGTGAATAGTCGCGCAGTGTCGCGCCGCTTTGCAGAGGTAAGGCGTCAGCAAAGTGCTGTGACTGTGGTGTCGCGATCAGTGTCATATCCAACTCAAACCCCAATAAAAAACCCGGCGTCGCAAAAAAACGAGGCCGGGTGCTGGTGTCGGTCCGTCTTTAGCTGTATTTATTAAGCGCCCGCAAGCTGGAGCAAATTGGCGCTGAGTGAAGTATAGCAACGGACCGCACCGGTATGCCGCAGGCCGTTCAATGGCCCTGGCATACCCGGGGTCCGTCAGGCCTGGGGCCACAACGCAACCACCCCCAGCACAGCAAAAATAATCGCCGAGACCACGTGCACCACGCGAATGGGCACCAATTTGGTGATTTTGTCGCCCAGCCAGACAACCGGCGCATCGGCCAGCATCATGCCCGTCGTGGTACCGGCCACCACCCAGATCCAGGTGTGGTACTGCGCCGCCAGCATGACGGTGGCAATCTGGGTCTTGTCGCCCATTTCCGCCAGGAAGAATGCCAGCACCGTGGTGCCAAACACACCAAAGCGCGGGGCGCCCGACGTTTCTTCGTCGTCCATCGTGTCGGGCACCAACATCCACGCAGCCATGGCAATAAAGGAGCCGCCCAGCACCCAGCGCAACATATCCAGACCGACGACGCTGGCGAGCCAGGCGCCGACGGCGCCCGCAATCGTGTGGTTGATCACCGTCGCGACAAAAATGCCCAGCACAATAGGCCAGGGCTTGCGGAACCGCGCCGCGAGGATCAAGGCCAGGAGTTGGGTCTTGTCGCCCATTTCAGCGAGGGCGACGATGCCGGTCGATACCAGAAAGGCTTCCAATTTGAACTCCGGCAGAGGGAAAAGTGAGCCAGGCATTGTATCTTTGCCCATTTTGGGGCTCGATAACCAGTTCTGGCGCATTTCTTGCTTTTATTTGGTGCGGTTTTGGGAATTCGATCAAAACCGCACCAATAAGCAGCATTTCACACAAAGAGGTTGATATGGAAGCACTCAAACAGGGCGCGGATGCCTTGTTCATTTTGCTCGGTGGCATCATGGTTCTGGCCATGCACGCGGGGTTCGCATTTCTGGAACTGGGCACCGTGCGCCGCAAGAACCAGGTCAATGCCCTGGTCAAGATCCTGGTGGACTTCTCGGTCTCCACCGTGGTCTATTTTCTGGTCGGTTATGCCGTGGCCTATGGCACCAGTTTCTTTGTCGGCGCCGAGGAACTGGCAGCCAAAAACGGCTATGAACTGGTGAAGTTCTTCTTTCTGCTGACCTTCGCCGCAGCGATTCCCGCGATCATTTCGGGCGGCATTGCCGAACGCGCACGCTTCTGGCCGCAACTGATTGCAACCGCGGTCATCGTTGGCTTTGTCTACCCCTTCTTTGAAGGCATCATGTGGAACCATCACTTTGGCGTGCAGGCCTGGATCAAGGCACTGACCGGCGAAGAGTTCCACGACTTTGCCGGCAGTGTGGTGGTGCACGCGGTGGGCGGCTGGATCGCCCTGCCGGCCGTGATTCTGCTGGGCGCGCGCAGCAACCGCTACCGCAAGGATGGCGCCATCTCCGCGCATCCGCCATCCAGCATCCCGTTTCTGGCGCTCGGTGCCTGGATTCTGACCGTGGGCTGGTTTGGCTTCAACGTCATGAGCGCACAGACGCTGGACAAGATTTCCGGCCTGGTAGCGGTCAATTCGCTGATGGCCATGGTAGGCGGCACGCTGGCCGCGCTGGTGGCCGGCAAAAACGACCCCGGCTTTGTGCACAACGGCCCGCTGGCCGGCCTGGTGGCCGTGTGCGCCGGCTCCGACCTGATGCACCCGCTGGGCGCGCTGGTGGTGGGCGCAGCGGCCGGCAGCATTTTTGTGGTGATGTTCACGCTGACGCAGAACAAGTGGAAGATCGACGATGTGCTGGGCGTCTGGCCCCTGCACGGCCTGTGCGGTACGCTGGGTGGCGTGGCCGCCGGCATCTTTGGCACCAAGGCGCTGGGTGGGCTCGGCGGCGTGTCCTTTGGCGCCCAACTCATCGGCACCGGCATGGGCGTTGCTTGGGCGGCACTAGGCGGATTCGTGGTGTACGGGGTGCTCAAGCGCCTCGTCGGCCTGCGTTTGAGCCAGGAAGAGGAATACGACGGCGCGGACCTGTCCATCCACAAGATCAGCGCCACACCCGAGCGCGAGGCCAACTGGTAAGCCCTGTCATCCCAAAACAATTGAACCGGCGCAGCGGTTCAGGATCAAAGCCCGACTAGCACCGGGCTTTTTTTTGGAACAAACTCAGAATACTTGAATCGATATTCACAGTCTTTTCAAATATATTGAATCGTTGCGACAAGTAATTTGAAGTTTCTGAACGCCGGCCACTTATAAACTTCCGCCATGAACACGGTTTCCGCTTCCCCCCGCTACACCAGCCTCGCCATCGCCCTGCACTGGATCATGGCCGTTGCCTTGGTGGGACTGTTCGCCATGGGCCTGTACATGGCGGACCTGCCGTTTTCGCCGGCGCGCCTGAAGCTGTACAACTGGCACAAGTGGGCGGGCATCACGGTGCTGTTTCTCCTGGTCATCCGCCTGCTGTGGCGCCTGACCCACCGCCCACCGGCCCTGCCACAGGCCGTGACCCTGGTCATGCCCGACTGGCAGATGCAGGCCTACCACACCACCCATGGACTGATGTACGCGCTGCTCTTCATCGTACCGCTGGTCGGTTGGGCCTACAGTTCGGCCGCCGGCTTTCCCATCGTGTGGTTTGGCGTTCTGGCGCTGCCCGACTTTGTGCCGGCCGACAAGGCGCTGGCGGAACTGATCAAGCCCTGGCACGAGGCTTCGGCCTTTGCGCTGGCCGGCCTGGTGCTGCTGCACGTGGGTGCCGCACTGAAGCACCACTGGATCGACAAGGACGGCCTGCTGACCCGCATGCTGCCAGGCCGCTAAGGCGCAACCCCTTTCCCACCCTACACCGCAACGGAGTATTGCCATGACCCCATTCCCCACCTTTGCCCGTGCCACCAGCGTGCTGCTGCTGGCAGCCCTGGCCAGCATGGCCGCGCAGGCCCAGCAAAAACTGGTGCCCGCCCAAAGCGAAATCGGCTTTGTCAGCAAGCAGATGGGCGTGCCGGTGGAAGGGCGCTTCAAGAAGTTCGATGCCCAGATCGCCTTTGACCCGGCCAAGCCACAGACCGGCAAGATCACCTTCACGGTGGACATCGCCAGCGCCACGCTGGGCTCCCCCGAGCCGGATGCCGAACTGCCCAAGGCCGAGTGGTTCAACACCGCCAAATTCCCGCAGGCCACCTTCCAGTCCAGCAGCATCAAGGCGCTGGGCGGCGGCAAGTTCGAGGTGGCGGGCAAGCTCGCCATCAAGGGCGCCAGCCAGGACGCCATGATCCCCGTGACCCTGACCACCGTTGGCGCCACCACCGTGGCCGCTGGCAGCTTCACTCTCAAGCGACTGGCCTACAAGATCGGCGAAAAGGAATGGGCCGATACGTCCATGGTCGCCGATGACGTGCAGGTCAAGTTCAAGCTGGCGCTGACCGGCGTCGGCAAATTCTGACTCTCTTCCCTCACCCTTGTCTTTTATATTGGAGCTATTGAACATGCGTAAATCCCTTCTTGGCCTGGCCATCGCCACCACCCTGTTGTCTGCTGGCGCCCACGCCGAAACCGCGAGCTATGCCATGGACCCAGCCCATACCTTTGTGTCCTTCGAAATCGGCCACTTTGGCACCTCGACCAACCGCGGCCGTTTTGACAAGAAGGAAGGCACTGTCCAGTTCGACCGCGCCGGCAAGTCCGGCAAGGTGGACGTGACCGTGGACGTGAATTCGATCAACAACGGCTTCGCGCCTTTCGAAAAACACCTGAAGAGCGCCGAGCTGTTCAACGCCGAGAAATTCCCGACCATCAGGTTTGTCTCTGACAAGTTCGTGTTTGACGGCGACAAGGTGACCGAAGTCCAGGGCAACCTGACCCTGCTCGGCAAGACCCAACCTGTCACACTGAAGGCCAACCAATTCAACTGCTACCAGAGCCCGATGATCAAGCGTGAAGTCTGCGGTGGCGATTTCGATGCCACCATCGACCGCACCGCCTTTGGCCTGAACTACGGTATCGACTGGGGCTTCCCCAAGAACGTGCACTTGGTCGTTCAGATCGAAGCCATCAAGCAGTAAACCTGGCTCGCTCAGGCGAATACGTTGAACTTGGCCGCCAACTGCTGCAGATCCCTGAGCTTGCCCCAGCCCGTAGCGGCGGGAGATGCCTGCTCGGTGGCGGGTGGTGCCTGCATAGTCTTCTGGCGCTCGGCCTCATCGCTGAATTCGCGCATGGCCGATACAGCCAGCGCAACAAAGTTGGGCTGTTTGGCGTCAAGCGTAGCCTGCGGCTTGGCAACCAGCACGCCGTCCTGGTTGACCGTCAACTGGGTAAAGACACCGGCGTTGCGGTCCAGAGCGCGCTGGTGCGCCTGGATCTGGTCGTCGGCATCCGCGTCATCGCGCCCCACGGCCTTGCGGACCGGGGAATAGACCGCGGCCTCACCGCGGTTTCGCGCGGTGGCGGGATCGTCTGGCCATTGGATATTCAGTACCACGCTACCGGTATGCGTTGCGCCGACCTCGCTGGCAACAGCGGACGGCACGCGGGCCTGGGGTTGCTCCACGCCAGAGGCGAGCGCCCCCGAAGCGGACCCGTTGCCGGTCGCAGTGGGCGCGTTGTCGCGCGGAAAAAGCAGGTGGTTATAGCGGTCGATTTGCATGGCACATCCCCCAAGGGTCAGTGGATACGCCAAGTATGGGGACGAGCCTTTCCAGTCAAGGCAGAAATAAAGCCCGATAAACGGGGTATTTCCGGACCTTGCCTCCTGCGCTTTACAGGGCCTTTTGCCGCCAGGCCAGCGCCGAGACCACCAGACCACGCGCCAGCACAGCGCTGGCCCCGATGCGTTTCAAGAGCCACGACGTGAGCAGGGCACCCAGAAAATAGCCCAGCGCATTGGCCGTATTCATGGAACCGGCCAGCGTCCACAGATGTCACACAGGTGTCAAAGGCGGCCCCATTCGAAAAACAAGTCCTTGTATTCTGCGGCAAGCGACCCATGTCGATAGTGGTCCCACGGCATTCCCCCTGGGTTGCCCCGTTCATCCACCACAGGTACTTTTCAATGTCCACTTTGTTCGATCCCATTCAGGCCGGCCAGCTTTCCCTGGCCAACCGCGTTGTCATGGCACCGCTGACCCGCAACCGCGCACCCGGCGCCCTGCCCAATGCCCTGATGGCGACCTACTACACCCAGCGCGCCAACCCCAAAAACGGTGCCGGCCTGATCATCACCGAGGCCACCGCCATCAGCCACCAGGGCCAGGGCTACGCCGACGTGCCCGGCATCTGGAGCGAGGCCCAGGTCGCCGCCTGGAAACCCATCACCGATTCGGTCCACGCCGCCGGCGGCAAGATCGTGATGCAGCTGTGGCATGTGGGCCGGGTCTCGCACGTGGACCTGCAACCCGACGGCCAGGCGCCGGTGGCGCCCTCGGCCATCACCGCCAAGACCAAGACCGTGCTGATCAAGGATGGCCTGCCGCAGTTCGTCGATACCTCGGCCCCGCGGGCGCTGGAACTCTCCGAGTTGCCCGGCATCGTCGCCGACTACCGCCGCGCCGCCCGCAACGCCATCGCCGCCGGCTTCGACGGAGTGGAGGTGCACGGCGCCAACGGCTACCTGCTCGACCAGTTCCTGCGCTCTGGCTCCAACCAGCGCACCGACGCCTATGGCGGCTCCATTGAAAACCGCGCCCGGCTGCTGCTGGAAGTCATGCGCGCGGTGTGCGACGAAATCGGCGCTGGCAAGGTCGGCCTGCGGCTGTCGCCGGTGACGCCGGCCAATGACGCCTTCGACCCCGCACCGCAGCCCCTGTTCAGCTACGTGGTGGAGCAACTGGCGCCGCTAAAGCTGGCCTACCTGCACTTCATCGAAGGCTCCACCGGCGGTCCGCGCGACTACACCCAGGGCGACGCGCCATTTGACTACGCCGCGCTGCGCCAGACCTACCGCGCCGCCGGTGGCCAAGCCGCCTGGATGGTCAACAACGCCTATGACCGCGGTCTGGCCGACCAGGCACTGGCCGAGGGTTCGGATCTGGTGGCGTATGGGCGCCCCTTCATCGCCAACCCCGATCTGACGCGCCGCCTGCGCGAGGCCGCACCGCTGAACGCCCCGGACCGTGCCACCTTCTACGGTGGTGGCGCCAAGGGCTACACCGACTACCCTGAACTCGCAAATTGATAGCATCCTACGAACAGTCCACGAGGGCTAGCGGCATATTTCACCGCATGGCATTGGACCTGAGCGTGCGGACGGGCACACAGCGGCGGCGGCGAATCTGCTACGCTGTGGCATCAAACCCATTTTTTACGAAAGGTTCACCATGTCTGATACCACAACCTCTTCCGTGGGCGCCCAGGAAAAGCTCGTCACCGATATCCGTGCGGTGATTGCCGATGCCGAGGAAATACTGCACGCCACGGCCGACCAGACCGGTGAAAAGATCGTCAACCTGCGCGCCCGCATCCACGATCGCCTGCTGGACGCTCGCGAACGCCTGACCGCCGCAGAAATCATCCTGGTCGACAAGACCCGCGCAGCCGCCCGTGCCACCGACGACTACGTGCACGAGAACCCCTGGCAGGCCGTGGGCATTGGCGCTGGCGTCGGTTTCCTGATCGGCTTCATCCTGGGTCGCAAGTAAACGGCACCCGCGCGACCCATGCCAAACCCGCAAGGCGACTCCGGCGTCTGGGGCGCCGCCAAGGCCAAGGCCGTCACGCTGCTGGCCATAGCGCAGACACGCCTGGAGTTGCTGGGTAACGAGATTGAGGTCGGGCGCGTCACCGCCATGCGCCAGCTCATGCTGGCGCTGTCCGTGCTGTTTTGCGTGGCCCTGGGCGTGGTGCTGGCCGTCATCGGCCTGACGCTGCTGTTCTGGGAGCAGCGCCTGGTGGTGGTGGCCCTGTCGGGCGCGCTGTTCTGGGCGCTGGCCCTGTACTTCTACGTTGTCATGCGGGGCGCGGCCAAAAAGACCGAACCCCTGTTCAGCGCCAGTCTGGCCGAACTGCAGGAAGACCTGCGCCAACTCAAGGCCGCGACCCGCCATGGACCAACGCCTGATTGACCTTTACGTACAGCGCGGTCGTCTGCGCGAGCGCATCGGCGTGCAGCGCGGCCAGTTGGCACGCGAACTGGCGCCCGTAGGTACGGCCCTGCAGGCAGTGGACCGCGGTGCCCTGTTGCTGCGCCAGGCCCAGGCCTGGGTGGCGGCCCATCCGACGCTGGTCACGACGGTCATCGTGGCGGTGACCATCTGGCGGCCGCGGGCCGTGTGGCGCGTGGCGCGGAACGCCTTCTCGCTGTGGCGCAACGGGTCCCGCATCCGGGAATGGATGCAGTTGGGTATGCGCGCCCTGTGAACGGCTTGCCAGAGAATTCGACCATGGAGCCGTCTGACCCAAAATCACCCGAAAGCGACGCAGCCACAACGGGTGCGGGTGCGGCGTTTGATCCGGACAAAACTGTTTCCTACCAGTCGCGCCTGCGCCGCGCGCCGCGCTGGTTCCTCTCCTTCTTGGCCAGCAACAGCCGGGAAAAAAACCGCCTGCGCCATGAACTCAGCAAGATCAAGGGTGCCATTCCGCTCTTGATGAAGCCGCGCAACGGCGTCAAGTGGACAGCCCATGACCGCCGGGAACTGCAGCACATGCTGCACGCGGCGTCGGCCGTCTACCCCTACCTGATCATCTGGGCGCTGCCCGGCTCCATCGTACTGTTGCCCTTCCTGGCCTGGCATCTGGACGCCCGGCGTAAAAACCGCGAACGCAAGGCCAGTACCGAACCTACGGTATAAATCGGTCAGAAACGCGTGGACTTCCAGACGCGGGCTACAGGATGCGCTGCACCGTGCGCTCCAGGCGCGGCATCCAGTCGCCCTTGATGTCGGCTGACACGACGATGTGGTGGGCCCGGCCAATCAGCAGGTGGCGCGGCACCAGACCGATGAAGCGGGAGTCGGCGCTGTTGTCCCGGTTGTCGCCCAGGAAAAAATAGTGATCCTGTGGAACCGCAATCGGCCCAAAGTTGCGCAGGGCCGCAACGTCCGGCAAAAACTGCACCGTGCGGGTGTTGCCGGCAATGTGCTCGGTGGCCTGCAGCGCGGCGGTCGACGTACCATGCTCCAGCGGCTCGGTGGTGGCATGTGCGCCACCGTAGTCGGCCCGGACGCCGTTGATGCTCAACACCTCGTCGCGCAGTTCCACCACGTCCCCGGGCACGGCCACCAGGCGTTTGATCAGGCGTGTGCCGTCCTTGGGTGAGTTGAACGTGATGACATCGCCGCGCTGCGGTGTGCCAGTCTGCAGCAGCGACACATCGCTGAGCGGCAGTTTGAAGTCGTAGGCCAGCCGGTTCACCAGCACCACGTCGCCTTCGACCAGCGTGGGACGCATGGACCCGGACGGAATCGGGTTCCAGTCGGCAATGGCCAGGCGGAAAAAACCAAAGCAGACCAGAAAGGCGATGAAGCCACGGTTGTCTTTAAGAAATCGTTTCAAGGCGGGCTCCTGGATGAGGATGGATACTGTTCTGGCTTTCAGGCGCGGCGGCTGGTCACCACCACGCGCTCCAGCGTGACCGCTGCGCGCGCTGGCTGGGTCCTGGCCAGCATCGTGGATGGCACCAGACCGTGGTGACCACGGGCAGCAATCTGGTCAAACCCCATGAGCAGGCTGCCTTGCAGCGTCAGCGTCATGATGGCAGCGAATACAAAGCCTGCAATGCTGAAGCGGCGTGTGGTGGCAAAGTTCGACATGGTGTTCTCCGGTTGGCTGGTCATAACGACCCGATGAGCGAACTGTAGGAGCGCACACCGTCTGCTTCCAGCGGCTTGCGACAGACTGCAGGACGGCGCGAGGAATGGTAGTTTCCAAGGGATGGCCGTGGTGCCGGCCATCCCTGCGTTCACGCCCTGGGTTTCCAGCGTCTGAGCAGTAGCGCGTTCGTCATGACGCTGACCGAACTCAAAGCCATCGCCGCACCGGCGACGACCGGATTCAGGTAACCCAGCGCCGCCAGCGGGATGCCGGCCACGTTGTAGAAGAAGGCCCAGAACAGGTTCTGCCGGATCTTGGCCACCGTGCGGTCCGAGATGTCCAGCGCCGCGGCCACCAGGTCTAGGTCGCCACGCATCAGCGTGATGCCGGCGGCGTGCATGGCCACATCCGTGCCGTTGCCCATGGCCAAGCCCACATCGGCAGCCGCCAGCGCCGGGGCGTCGTTGACACCATCACCGACCATGGCCACGGTGTGGCCACCTTCCTTCAGGCCCGCCACCAGGGCCGCCTTGTCACCCGGCAGCACCTCGGCCATGACCTCGCCTTCTTCGGGGCGCAGGCCCAGGCGGCGCGCCATGGCGTCAGCGGCGCCGCGGTTATCACCCGAGATCATCACGGTCTTGATGCCGCTCGCCCGCAACGCGGCCAGCGCAGCCTGGGCGCCGGGTTTGGGCTCGTCACCAAAGGCCAGCAGAGCGCGCAGTGTCAGAACGCCGCCCGCTTGCCGCTCGGCCAGGGCGGACACGGTGGCGCCGTCGGCCTGCAGGGCTGCAGACTGCGCCGCCAGCGGCCCCAGGTCCACACCCAGCTCGGCCATCCAGCGCAAGCTGCCCATGCAGTAGGTGGTGGCGCCGACCACGCCCTCGCTGCCGCGGCCGGGCACGGCACGCAGGGCTTCCGGGGCGGTGATGGGGATGCCTTTCTCCGCCGCGGCGGCCAGCACGGCGCACGCCAGCGGGTGTTCGCTGCCGCTTTGCAGGCTGGCGCTGGTGCGCAGTGCCGCTTCGACGTCCATGGCCGCACCGGGTGGCACCACCAGCGTGTTCAGACGGGGCCGGCCCAGCGTCAGCGTGCCGGTCTTGTCGAATGCAACCACGTCCACCTTGTGCGCCAGTTCCAGTGCCTGGGCGTCCTTGATCAGGATGCCATGCTGGGCCGCCACGCCGGTGCCGGCCATGATGGCGGCCGGCGTGGCCAGCCCCAGGGCGCAGGGGCAGGCAATGACCAGCACGGCCACGGCGTAGATCACCGCCGTCTCAAAACCAGCACCGCTGAACCACCAGCCCAGCAAGGTCAGCAGGGCTAGCACCAGCACCACCGGCACAAACACGGCGCTAACCTGGTCCACCAGGCGCTGGATGGGGGCCTTGGCGGCTTGGGCGTCTTCGACCAGGCGGATGATGCGCGACAGCACGGTATCCACGCCAACGGCCGTGACCTGCAGCACGATGCGCCCTTCGCCATTGATGGAGCCACCGGTGAGCCGGTCACCCATATCCTTGCGCACGGGAAGAGGCTCGCCGGTCAGCATGGATTCATCAACCTGGGTCTCGCCTTCGGTCAAGGTGCCGTCCACCGGGAAGCGCTCACCGGGCTTGACGACGATGCGGTCGCCCACCAGCACCTCGGCCACCGGCACATCCACTTCACCGCTGCGGCCCAGCACATGCGCCACGTCCGGGCGCAGCGCGTGCAGGGCGCGGATGGCGGCGGTGGTCTGGCGCTTGGCGCGGGCCTCCAGCCACTTGCCCAGCAGCACCAGGGTGATGACCACAGCCGAGCCTTCAAAGTACAGGTGCACCATGGAACTCGCCGGGGCACTGAGCCACAGCCAGACCGACAGCGCCCAGCCCGCCGTGGTGCCGATGGACACCAGCAGGTCCATATTGCCGCTGCGCGCCAGCACCGCATGCCAGCCGGCCTTGTAGAAGCGCGCACCCAAAATGAACTGTACCGGTGTGGCCAGCACGAACTGCAGCCAGGCCGGCAGCATCCAATGCAGGCCCAGCCAGTCACCGACCATGGGCAGGGCCAGCGGCGCCGACAACAGCGCCCCCCAGGCGACCGGCGCAAAGCCCGTCCATGGCGAGGCCGACTCCAGTGCGTCCACCTCGGCCGCGCTACGCGGCTCGTAGCCTGCATCGCGCACTGCGCGCTTCAGGCGTGCCTGCATTTGCGCATCACCCGCATAGACGATGCGGGCCGACTCGGTGGCCAGGTTGACGCTGGCGCTGTGCACACCGGGCACCTTGTTGAGGGCGCGTTCCACGCGACCGACACAGGAGGCACAGGTCATGCCGCCAATGCCGATGTCCAGCGTCTCGTCGGTTAGGGAAGAGGTTGATAGTGTGTTCATGTCGCGTAGCCTAAACCCTCCAACCATGGAAAGGTCAAGCCTTTGTTGTCATTGCCAACAATGACTTGACTCTCCCACCATGGTAAGGTTCAAACTAATGCTCTCCTGATCCATTTCACACAAGGAAACACCATGAACCAGACCTTTACCGTTACCGGCATGACCTGCGGCCATTGCGAGCGTGCCGTCACCCAGGCATTGCAACAGGTGGACCCGCAGGCCCAGGTCGTCATCGACCGCGCGCAGAACCGGGTGCAGGTGGAATCATCCCAGCCGCGCGAGGCACTGGCCCAGGCCATCACCGAGGAAGGCTATGCCGTCGCGGCCTGATAGCGCAGCCTTCGGACCCGCCGTCAACATCGGTGAGGCCGCCCGGCGCTCCGGCGTGTCGGCCAAGATGCTGCGCCACTACGAGTCGCTGGGCCTGCTGGGCGCGGTGAACCGCACCGACAGCGGCTACCGCCAGTACACACCGGCCGATGTGCACACGCTGCGCTTCATCAAACGCAGCCGGGATCTGGGCTTCTCCATGGCCGAGATCGGCGAGCTGGTCAACCTGTGGCAGAACCGCAGCCGCGCCAGCGCCAGCGTCAAGCGCATTGCGCAAAAGCATGTGGATGAGTTGAGCGCGCGCATTGCCGCCATGCAGGCCATGCAGCGCTCACTACAGGACCTGCTGCACCACTGCCATGGCGACGCGCGCCCCGATTGCCCGATCCTGGACGACCTGGCCGGGCATTCGAACGCCTGCTGCCACTGACAGGCTGGCCGCTACACTGCGCCCATGATCGATCCCTGCGCGCTGTATCCGGCCCTGTCCACCGTCGTGCCGTCCCTGGCGTTGCTGGGGGGCTCTGCGGGGCCAATGACCGTGCCGGTTGGTACCGTGCTGTTTGACGAACACTCGCCTTGCCAAGGCTTTCCCTTGGTGCTGGAAGGAGAGGTCAAGGTCTCGCGCCATTCCAGCGACGGCCGCTCGCTGGAGCTGTACCGCGTGGTGCCCGGGGAGTTGTGCCTGGCCTCCAGCGCCAGCCTGTTTCGCAGCCAGCCTCTGTCTGCCAACGCCATCGCCACCAAGCCCACGACGCTGCTGTTGATTCCACCCCCGGTATTTGCCCAGTGGCTGGAAACCCCGGCCTTTCGCGACGAAGTGCTGGGGCTGTTTGCCGAACGCATGGCCGACCTGACCGGGTTGATCGACGCCGTAGCCTTCCAGCGACTGGACCAGCGCCTGGCCGCCGCGCTGCTGGGCCGCGGCAACGATCTGGCACTGACGCACCAGGATCTGGCCGACGAGCTGGGCACGGTGCGCGAGATGGTCTCGCGCCTGCTGCGCCGCTTCGAGCGCGACGGCATCGTGGAGCTGGCGCGCGAGCGCATCCAGATTCGCAACAGCGCTGCGCTGCGCGCCATTGCGGCCACGCCGGCGCCCTGAACACGCACCCTCGACCTTGACACTGGGCACATTTAGCCATTAAGATACATATTAAATACACTTTATAGGCGCTGGCCATGCCACCACCCACCGTACGCAAACCGACCAACCTGCTCCAACTGGAAGAGCCGGCCAACACCAACGGCGGCGCGCCCAATTTGAAGGCCTTTCTGGAACTGGGCTTTCGCCCGCTGTACCTGGGCGGTATCGCCTGGGCGCTGGTGGCGATTGCGGTTTGGATCTACGCCCCGATGGCGTTGACCGGCCCGCTGCAGGGCATTGCCTGGCACGCCCATGAAATGCTGTGGGGCTTTATTGCCACTATCGCCGTCGGCTTCCTGATGACGGCCGGCAGCAACTGGACCGGCATCAACCCGCTGCATGGCCGCGCCCTGGGTGCCGTCGGCCTGCTGTGGCTGGTGGCGCGCGTGGGTTACCTGGTCAACAGCGAGGCCGCCTTCTGGATGGCCGCGGTCTGCGAGTTGGGCTTCTTCCTGGCGGCGGCCGTGGCCATGATGCGCGCCGTCTATGTGTCCAAAAACACCCGCAATTACGCCGTACCGTGGCTGCTGGTGGGACTGGGCCTGGGTGACGGCCTGTACCTGCTGGCCGCGCGCGGCGGCGACTACGGTGTCTTGATGCAGCGCTTCAATGCCGCGCTGGTGGTGATGGCGCTGATTGCGCTGCTGATCGGGCGACGCGTGATTCCGTTCTTTGCGATGCGCGCCGTGCCGGGCCTGGATATCTCCAAGCACACCACCTCTGGCCAGGTGCAACTAGGGGCCTGCACCGTGGCCGCCCTGTGGCTGCTGCTGGGCTGGTCCATGCTGGGCGCCGTGGCACTGGCGACCGCCGGCATCCTGGCCCTGGTCCAGGTGCTGAGCTGGAAGCCGCTGGCGGTGCGCCATAACCCCTTGCTGTGGATTCTGTATGTCGGTTACGCCGGCATCGGCACCGGTCTGCTGGCCGCGGCGTTGTTGAATGCCGGCGTCGGCCTGCCACGCGTGCTGCCGGTGCACCTGATTGCCATGGCCGGCTTCTCGGTGCTGATCATCGGCATGGTGACGCGCACCGCGCTGGGCCACCTGGGCCGCGCGCTGGCCACCGATGCCAGCATGCGCGCCAGCTACTGGCTGATGCTGCTGGCCGTGGCCCTGCGCCTGGCCGCCATCGCCGTGCCTGGCGCCACCGCGCCGATCCTGCATGCCGCCGGCGCCGCCTGGATTGCCGCACTGGCGCTGTACCTGTGGCGCTTTGCGCCCATGCTGATCCGCCCGCGCCTGTGAAAGCGCGATACCTCTCTACCCACCTTGAATGGCTCCAACCAGAAAGACTCCACCATGACCCAAGCCTGCAACCACACCAGCGCCGACGCCACCTATCCCTTTGACGCACGCGGCGTCGCCAAGCGCTTTCGCCACGCCGCCATCTTTGGCGCGCTGGATGCGCTGACGCCCGGTGAAACCATGCGCTTCGTCAACGACCACGATCCACTGCCGCTCCTGAACCAGTTGCAGGCCCGCTACGGCGCGGCGCTGGACATTGAATACCTGCACCACGAACCCGGCGCCATCGTCATCGACTTCATCCGCCGCTAAGCAACGGCCTTGGCCTGCGTGACGAAAGTCACAGACCTGGGGGCGGCAACGGCGTCCAATACGCCCACTACCACTCACCCCAAGGAAGAAGCCATGAAACTCAACGTCGGCGGCATGGACCGCATTGCACGCATCGCCATTGGTCTGGTCCTGATCGGCCTGACCCTGACCGGCACCATCGGTGTCTGGGGCTGGCTGGGCATCGTGCCGCTGGCCACCGGTGCCATCGGCTGGTGCCCGCCGTATGCCATGCTGGGTTTCAGCACCTGCGCCATGAAGAAATAGGTAGCTGTTGATAGCTATTATTTTGATAGCTGTTAACGCATATTCCACGAGAGCTACGGCCCTACATCGCCAAAAACGCTGGGACTGATCAGCCCAGCTTCGCCTCGCCGCCCAGTGCCTCGATCAGGTCGGGAATGAGCTTGCGCAGCTCGCCGGTGGCAATCGCCACATCGGCGTCGAAATGGTCGTCCTGGCCATCGGCCGGGCTGGACGCCGCGCCTTCAAACACCGTATCCAGAAACGCCAGCTTCTTGAGTTGCAGTGACTCCGTCAGCACAAAGGAGACGCGGTCGGCCCAGGTCAGCGCCAGGCGCGTGGGCACCTTGCCCAGCGCGATGTGCTGGCTGACCTCTTCGGTGTCCAGCGCGTGGCGGGTGTAACGCACCACGGCACGGGACTCGTCGGCGGCCTTGAGTTCACATTCGCGGTCCACACTGAAGCCGCTGGGTGCTTCCTGCATGCCCAGCCAGGCGGCCATGGCGGCAGCCGGTGAGGTTTCGGTGTTGACCAGTTGCACCACCAGGCCATCGACCGCCTTGATCAGGCAGGTCATGACCTCATCGGCCTTGGCCTGGCTTCCGGCATCGGTCAACAACAGACCGGCCTTGGGATCGACCCAGACCTGCACGCTGGATTGCTTGGTGAAGGCCATGGGCAGCAGGGACAGACGCACCTCGTCGCTGATCTCGCGTTTTTCCTTCTTGCCCGGCTTGCGCCCGGTGCTGGATTCGATGTGGTCGACCTGGTCCTGCACCTTGCGCTTGATCACCGAGCCGGGGACGACCTTCACCTCCATCATCAGCTTGAGCAGCCACTGGCCGCCCACCACCTCCGCCAGCGGACCGTGGGCGTGGCCGCGCGGCTCCACCCAGCCAACCGATTTTTCCTGGGTCGCACCACACTCGACGAAGTGGGCCTCCGCCAGCGCCGCTTCCAGTGGTTCAACCGTGGTCGGCCAGCCCGACACCAGACGGTAGATCATCAAATTCTTGAACACGTGTTTGCCTTTATTCCGATTTATGGGACTCACCCAACTTTACACACTCTTTTCCTGACGCAATGCGGGCGATACACAGGGCTCGCACACTGACTGCACGCCTGATCGCGATGTCCGCGTCAGACCCTATCCACAAAGGAAGACACCATGCAATCCGGTTTCAAATCTCTCCTCCTGGCAGGCGTGCTGGCCACTGCCGGTTTCACTGCCCTGGCACAACCGGCTGGCCCGGACGCCGCCAGCTCCCCCATGATGGGCACCAGTGGCACCATGCAACGCGGCGGCGCCATGGGTATGCAGGGTCCGCGGGACCCCGCCAGGATGGAAGCCATGGTGGCCAAGCGCCTCGATGCGCTGAAGGCCAAGCTCAAGCTCACACCCGAGCAGGAAGGCGTCTGGAGCACCTTCACCGCCGCGATGAAGCCGCCGGCCCGCACGGACATGAAGCGCCCGGACCGCGCCGAGCTGGACAAACTGACAACGCCAGAACGCATCGACAAGATGCACGCCCTGCGCAACGAACGCATGACGGCCATGAACGCCGCCATGGACAAGCGCGAGGACGCGATCAAGACCTTCTATGCGGCACTCAACGCCGACCAGAAGAAGGTGTTTGACGCCGAACACGCCCGCATGGGCAGTCACCACGGCGAGCACCACGGCCCAGGCGCCGCCAAGGGTGGCGACAAGCCGGCCGGCAAATAAGGTCTGGCTTACGCCAGCAGCGTCTTCAGCTCGCCGCTGGCAATCAGTTTTTCCACATCATTGGCACCCCCGACCAGGGTGCCCTTCACAAACACCATGGGAAACGTGGGCCAGCCGGTCCACAGTTTCAGCGCATTGCGTTCGCGCCAGCGGTTGAGGTAGTTGCCGTACTCCAGATAGTGGTAGGTAACGCCAGCGCCATCCAGCAGCTTGCGCGCCTTCTTCGGAAAGGGGTTGAGCCCCATTCCCACCACCACCACCGGGTGCTTGGCCACCGCTGCCTGCACTTCCTTCACGATGGCCTGCTGGTGGGTTTCCACCCGCTCACGGATGGCGGGGTGAAGACGGGACTCATCAAGTATCGGACGCGGCATGCAGTTTCTCCAGTCACAGCAAAAAAGATGCCCATTATGACCGTGGGCTAGAGGTTTTTCCGTATCGTTTGATGGAGATCAAACGACTATAGTGTTTGCAGAACTACACTGCGCCGTCCGGCGCTCAACCGCCATGTCTCTGCCCAACGCCCCACTTCCCACTGTGCACACGATTTCGTTACAGCGCCCACTGGTCTGGCTGGTCTATGCCTGGCGGGACATGGCGCGCGTCGGCTGGGTCAGTTTCGCCCATGGACTGGTGCTGGCCTGTATAGGCGCGGCCATTGTCGCCATTGCGCGCCAGCGCTTCTGGCTGCTGGCCGGGGCGCTGTCGGGCTTTCTGGTGATTGCCCCCGTGCTGGCCACCAGCCTGTATGCGTTGAGCCGCACGCTGGAGCGCGGCGAAAAGGCCGGATTGGGCGTGGTGCTGAAGACCTGGCTCAACTGGCAGAACAGCAATTTCAACAAATGGGGTAACGACTACTGGTGCATGGTGCAATTTGGCGCGCTGCTGGCGCTGGCCGCCACCGGCTGGGTGGTAACATCCGCCGCCCTGATCACTTTGCTGGCACCGATGCCGATCCTGGGCCCGCTGGACTTTGTGCACCATGTGGTGCTGGCACCGGATAGCTGGCTGTTTGAAATCTGGCTGGCACTGGGCGGCATCCTGGCGGCACCGCTGTTTGCCTCCAGCGTGGTCTCCATGCAGTTGCTACTGGACCGGCGCGCCACGCTGATGCAGGCGGTGCTGACGAGCTGGCAGGTGGTGCTGGCCAACCCGATTCCCATGGGATTCTGGGCGGCCCTGATCATGCTGTTTACCCTGCTGGGACTGGGCTCGCTGTTTCTGGGCCTGATCGCAGTGATACCCATGCTGGGCCATGCCAGCTGGCATGCCTACCGCGACCTGGTGGATGCCAGCCAGCTGCCCGCGCGCGAACCGGTGCCTTGAGCACCCAATGGATACGGAACGTTTGAATGTTTGGTTTTACGGAAGAACAGATTGCAAGCTTTGGCCTCACCTTCGGCGTGGGTGCGTTCATGCTCTACATGCTGTTCATCATCGGCCACCTGGCGTGGGAGTCCAAGGCTGGCAAGTTCGGCACCTTCGTGATCTTTCTGGGCCTGGCCTTTGGCATGGTCGGCTTTGTCGCCAAGGGCATCATCCAGTGGTACATGACCAAGTAATTTAGGGTTTCGCCACCGGGCCGCCCCAAGTCGAAACGCGCCCCCTCGGGGGGCAGCGAACCACACGCAGTGGGGAGCGTGGGGGCCTATCAGCCAAACGGGCGAATCCCAATCAGCCAGCCATGCAGCTTGAAGGCAAAGGCGGCCCAGGCAATCACACCCACCAGCACCGTGATGGCCGTCGCCGAGACGGTGCCAGCCGGATACTGCGTGCCATGGACGCGATCACGCCGACGCGAGGCGATGAAATCGAGCACGCCCCAGGCCAGAAACGCACCAAACAGCACTACATGTGCCACGCTGCCATTGGCCAGCAGATGCGCTAGAGCCCAGGACTTGACACCCAGCACCATGGGGTGGTGCACTCGGGCCTTGATACCGTTGCGTGGTACGTAGGCAGCAGCCAGCAGGATGAACGCCAGCAGCGTCAACAAAGAAGCGGCATGGCGCATGCCAACGGGTGGCATCCACAGCATGGTCGGGGTTTCCCGCGCCACGCCAAAACCATAGACGATGAGCGCAAAACCCGCGAGGGACAGCAGCGAGTAGACACCCTTGTAGAAACCCTCGCCGACGCGCACCAGGGTCTGGGTGCGCCAGCCATCGGCTACGATGCGCACCGAATGCACGCCCAGAAACAGCACCAGTCCAGCAAGCAGATAGGCCATGGCGTTGGCTCCTTGATTTTGAATGGATAAAACGGACGCTTCAGGCGCCCAGGACACGATTCTTGCCAGCGCGCTTGGCCAGGTACATGGCCTTGTCAGCGCGCTTGATGGCTTCGGCCCCGGTTTCATCCGGTGCCAGTTGCGCCACACCCGCACTGAAGGTGATCAGCACCTTTTCTGTGCCAGCCAGGAAAAACTTCTTGGTCAATTCGCGTTGCAGCCGGGTCATGGCTTCAATGCCCTTGTCCAGCGGCGTGTCGGGCAACAGAATCACGAATTCCTCGCCACCATAGCGTGCCAGCGTGTCCTGCGGGCGCATGCATTCGCGCGCCACCGTGGCCAAGTGGGTCAACGCCTCATCGCCGGTAGCATGTCCCAGCGTGTCATTGAGCTTCTTGAAATTGTCGATGTCTAGCAGCGCCATGCACAGCGGTGTGTCCTTGCGGCGCACACTGGAGATCTCGCGCTGCACGGCCTCTTCCAGGCCCTTGCGGTTGAGCGCGCCGGTCAGTGGATCGTGGCGCGCCTGGATGCTCACGCGGTCCAGTTCCTGGTGCAGCTTGGCCAGCTCGGCATCGGTCTGGTTGACGCGCTCACGCATGGTCTGCAATTCCTCGCTGGAGGTCTTGCTCTGGTTGGCCATGGCGCGGGTGGCACCCATTACCTCCTTCAGGACCGGCGCAATTTCCTCAATCGTCTTGGCCTGCTCGATCTGGCGGGCGTTTTCTTCCAGTTTTTCGTGGAAGTTGCCGGTCGATTTGGCCATGTCCGACAAGCGGTCGATGAACAGGGCCAGCATTTCGCGCATCTCGTTCTGGGCCTGCAGCGCGCGTTCCTTGGCGTCCTTCTGCTTGAAGATGACATCCTTCAGGCGCCGCTCGACATCATCGAGGCGACGCAGCGTCAGCGGTGGGGTGGAGGCATCCATCAGGGCCTCCATCTGGCCCTTGAGCCACTGCTCATCCAGGCTGAGTTCGGCAATGTTTTCAAACACCAGGTGTAGCAGCTTGAGCAGGGTCTTCTTGATCTCGGCCTGGTCCTCGGCGACAAAGGAAACCCGGTCGGTGTAACCCAGGAGCATGCTCTTGAGCGCCACCACATCGCCACCGGCCTGGCGCAATGCCGTGGTCAGGGTCTTGGTCAATTCGGCAAACCGCTCGTCATCGTTGCCCAGCGCCGGCTGGGTGTACTCGATCAGCCGGCCCATCTGCCCCAGGAATTCAGTGGTCAGGGCCGGTGCCGTGGTATTCAGCCCCGTCTTGGGCATGGCCGGCGCGGCTGTTTCGTCGGTACCCGTCAGCGGCGCAAAACTGCCATAGGCCACCAGGGCGGTCTTGACACCCTCCCAATTCAGGCGATCAATCGCGTATTCCAGCAGGCCACGCTGCTTTTGCTGGCCCGGTGTCTTGACCGGCAATGCCTTGGCAATGTCGCGCAAGGTGTCCGCCGGGAATGGGGTTATGGAGGGAATGCCGGCAATCTCGTTGTAGATGGCCTGGTAATTGGCGGGTGTGGGGGCCAGCTTCTGACTCGTCAGCTGCTTGAGCGTTTCACGCGCAATTTCAAACGGTTTCTTTTCACTCATACCCAATACCTGCTACAAAATAAATAGCTAGTCACGCCTCTATTACGAGGGCTGGTTCTGCATTTAACCACTGAACCTCGTTGCACACAGGCATTGCTTACCGCATGGCCACAAAGGCCTTGAATGCCTGCACGGTTTTCTCCGGATCTTCTTCTTGGGGCACATGGCCCAATGCATCGAACACAACCAATCGGGAACCCTGGATATCGGCCGCAAAACGTCGACCATTGTCGATTGGAATGAGCCTGTCTTTTCCACCCCACAGAATGAGCGTTGGCAGCTTCAATTGTTTGATGCTGTCTTCCTCACCGCTGAGACGCTGGTCCATGCGGTACGCCAAGGCCTGGCGGTTGCCGGCGCGCAGGGTCAGCTCGTAGTAGCGATCCACCAGTTCACGCGTCACACGGGTCGGGTCTCCATACACATTGCGCACGCTGCTGTCGACCACACCGCGCGGCAGCACATGTTCCATCAGAACGCGTAGGCCCGGTGTGCGGGCAATGCGAAAGCCGATCGGAACCGACGTCGATTGCAACGGATAACCGGCCGCATCCACCAACACCAATTGGCGCACGCGCTGTGGCATGGCCAGTGCACTGCCCCAGGCGATCTGCCCGCCCAGAGAATTGCCGACCAGCACAAACTGCTGCACACCCAACTGGTCCACGACCGCACGGACCAAGCGCACATAAGCGGCAATGGAGTAGTCGTTGTGTGGATCGGGACCGGTCAGGCCGAAGGCCGGCAAATCAAAACGAATGACCCGGCGCTTATCCCTCAGACTCTCGGCCCAGCCATCCCAGGTGTGCAGGCTGGCCGAGGTGCCATGCAACAGCACAATGGGCAGTGGGTCATTGGGCGGACCCTCATCCCGCAGATGCACCTGCATGCCATTGACTGCAATGAACTGCGATGGCGGCTGCGCCCAGCGCGTCGACAACTGCGCCACCGAGCGATCCGGCGCCCAGGTAGCCGCCAACCCTGCAATCAAGAAAACCACACAGGCCAGCAGCAAGACCCCGGCAATGCGAAGAATCAGTTTCATGGGCTCTAACTCTACACCCCTGCCTGGGTCAAATGTCAAAGCACAAAGCTGTGGATAGTTCTGGCATAAACACCACCTTATCCACAGGTTGGCCGAAAAGTCTGAAGTTGTTCATATGCCGCGACCTTGTCAGAAGCATACCCACCCACAGGGGTTCATGGCATGCAAGTTCATGATTTAAAACAGGAAATCTGGCTTGTGCACACAAGGAGGCAATGCTTATCTACTACTACTATCTTTAAATTAGAGATTTAAGACAATAGGAGATAACAAGTCTGCGTGAAAAAAATTAGGCCTTGGACAAAAATGGGACAGCGTCATTTTTTTGGAAAAAAGAAGCTAGGCCCGAGGCGGATTTGGCCCCGTCAATCAAGTAAGATTCGCCGACTTCGGCTCAAGCCCTCCACGTTTTTCACGGTACGTTCTAGTAAATTTTTCCCCTCATGTCTGTTTCCTCTGCGGGTCATCGTGTGGGCCAAGTGCCTGCATCCTTCGAAATCAAAAGCGCCCAGTTGCCACTGGTGGCGCTTTTACTGAAGTCCAGCGACGTAGACCAGTTGACGGAGGAATTGCTGGCGCAGTTTGGTTCACAGGGGGAAAGTCCGGATTTTTTCGACCACGATGCGCTGGTCCTCGACTTCTCGCACCTGGAACCTGAAACACCTGTTTTCGACCTGGTTCCCTTGCTCAAGGTTTTGCGCGCGTGCAGCCTGGTGCCGGTCGCAGTGCGGGGTGCCAGCACGCAGGCGATGGCGGCGGCACTGGCCGTCGGACTGGTGGAGGCGCCGATGGAGGTGCACCGACCTGCGCGACCGGTCGCGGCCGAGGTCGCCGAGCCTGCGGCAGTGCAGGAAGTGGTTCGTGACGTCGTGCATGAGGTGATCCGCGAGATTCCGGGGCCCGGCACCATGGTGGTGGACAAACCTCTGCGCTCTGGACAAAAGGTGTATGCCCGTGGCTGTGACCTGGTGGTGCTTGCGATGGTCAACCAGGGTGCCGAGGTGGTGGCCGATGGCAATATCCACGTCTACGCACCGCTGCGCGGCAAGGCCATGGCAGGGGCCCGCGGCAACACCAATGCCCGTATTTTTTCACTGTGCCTGGAGCCCGAACTGATTTCGATTGCCGGCATCTACCGCACCAGCGAAAACGCCCTGGCACCCGACGTGCAGGGCAAGGCCGCCCAGGTGCGCCTGAGCAATGACGGGCAGGAAAAATTGATCATTGAGGCCTTGAACGCCTAAGGCGCTGCGGCTGGACCGTACAACGACATTTCATTGGGAAGCAAACAAGACTATGGCAAAAATCATTGTGGTGACATCGGGTAAAGGTGGTGTGGGCAAGACCACGACCAGCGCCAGTTTTGCAACCGGTCTGGCCCTGCGCGGGCACAAGACGGCGGTGATCGACTTCGATGTGGGCCTGCGCAATCTGGACCTGATCATGGGTTGCGAGCGCCGCGTGGTGTACGACTTGATCAACGTCATCCAGGGTGAGGCCAACCTGAACCAGGCGCTGATCAAGGACAAGCAGTGCGAGAACCTGTACGTGCTGGCCGCCTCGCAAACGCGTGACAAGGATGCGTTGACGCAGGACGGCGTGGAGAAGGTTTTGACCGATCTGGCGGCGATGGACTTTGAATACATCGTCTGCGATTCTCCGGCCGGCATCGAGACCGGTGCCCTGATGGCCATGCACTTCGCCGACGAGGCGCTGGTGGTGACCAATCCCGAAGTGTCCTCGGTGCGCGACTCGGACCGCATCCTGGGCATGCTGGCCAGCAAGACCAAGCGTGCCATGCAGGGCGGTGAGCCGATCAAGGAACACCTGCTGATCACCCGCTACAACCCGGCCCGCGTGGACCAGGGCCAGATGCTGTCGCTGGAAGACATCCAGGACATTCTGCGCATCAAGTTGATTGGTGTGATTCCCGAAAGCGAATCGGTGCTGCAGGCCTCCAACCAGGGTGTGCCAGCAGTGCACATGCAGGGCAGTGATGTGTCGGAAGCCTACAAGGACGTTATCGAGCGTTTTCTGGGTACCGATAAACCGATGCGCTTCACTGAAGCCCCCAAGCAGGGCTTGCTCAAGCGTCTGTTCGGAGGGAAATAAGCCATGGCATCGTTCCTGTCTTTTCTGCTGGGCGAGAAGAAGAAGACCGCCAGTGTCGCCAAAGAACGGCTGCAGATCATCCTGGCGCACGAGCGCAGTGGCCGCAACGCCGCCGAACCCGACTACCTGCCGGCGCTACAGGCCGAACTGGTAGCGGTGATCAGCAAATACATCCGAATCAACCCCGACGACATCAAGGTGCACTTGGAACGCCAGGACAACCTTGAAGTGCTGGAAGTGAAGATCGAACTGCCAGAAAATAGATAAGGGCTTTACGCCCGCACCAGCCGCAGGTGCGTGATTTCGGACGGTGCACCAAAGCGTTTCGGTGGCCCCCAGTAGCCGGTACCGCGGCTGGTATAGACCCACAGGTTGCGCAGCTTGTGCAAGCCCGCTGTGAACGGTTGTTGCAGGCGCACAAAGTGGTTCCAGGGCCAGAATTGGCCGCCGTGCGTATGGCCGGATAGCTGAAGGTCAAAGCCGGCATCGGCCGCAGCGGCGGCACTGCGCGGCTGGTGCGCCAGCAGCAGCTTGAAGACCGCATGGTCGGGGGCCTGGGCCATGGCCTTGTGCGGGTCACTGCGGTGGCTCTCGTCAAAGTGGTGGGCGCCAAAATCGGCCACGCCGGCAATCACCATCACGGCGGGTTCCGGGTCTTGGGTGTCGGTGCTGTGTTCGATCAGCACATGTTCGTTCATCAGCACTTGCACGCCCAGCTGGCGCAGGGCGTCGATCCAACTGTGGGCACCGCTGTAGTACTCGTGGTTGCCTGTCACAAAAAACGTACCGTGGGTGGAAGCCAGTTGCGCCAGCGGCGCAATGTGGTGGCCCAGTTCCTTGACGCTACCGTCCACCAGATCACCGGTGATGGCTACCATGTTCGCTCGCAAGCCATTCACCCGGTCCACGATGCGTTGCAGGTAATGGGTCCTGATGGTGGGGCCCACATGGATATCGCTGATCTGCGCCACGGTAAAGCCCTGCAGGGCTTCGGGCAGGTTTGCAATGGGTACATCCACCTGCACCACGGTGGCGGTGCGCCGGGCATTCCAGAAGCCCAGTGCACTGACCAGCACGGCCACGATGGGCAGCGCCAGCGCCGAGTCGGCACGCAAGGCAGCCAGTGAGACGGCTTCGCGCCACAAGGGTTCTGCCAGCCAGGCCATTGCCAGCAGCAGTTCACGCAGAATGGTCAGCGCCAGCAGGGACGAGAACAGGCCCATACACAGCAGACCCAGCCAGGTCAGGACTTCGGACAGGGGTGGCCTGGCCACCCGGCGTGCCAGCAGGCCCATGGGCAGCAGGATGGCAGAGAGTGTCAGCATGCACCACAACGCCATGCCAAGCGCGGGGGCTATCGGTGCCAGATCGGGGGCCACGCGCCAACCGATCAGCATATGCGAAGCCAGGGAGAACAGAAACAGCGGAGCCATCTCCTTGACATGGAGCCTACAGGCCACGCTTCAAGCCCTGTGCTGCAATGGGGTTCATCCCAATGCAAAAACCTGCTGCTGTTGGCCAATCAGCCCTTGGGGGCCAAAGCTCTGCTCGGTGAACTCGGCACGGTTCTGGTGCAGGGTGATCACGCTGCAGGCCCGTGTGCCATAACCCGGTGTGGCAATGAAGGCGGCCGACAGTGCCCGCTCCAGTTCCAGCGGCACACCGGTATCCGGCAGTTCGGCGTCGGGAGCCAGGGTGCGGTCGTGCAGCAGGGGCAGCAGTTGCTGTGCGTCGGTCTGGGCCTGGTCGATCTGTGTCTGCAGCCGATGGCGCAGTTGGCTGAGTTTGGGCCAGGGTGTGTGGAAGGCCGCATTGGATACGCCTCCAATACCGGCTGGCATGGTCTGGACCTGCGCCGTGCGGCTGTGCAGTCCCAAGAGGTGGCGGCCATCACAGACCAGCAGGTTGAAGGGGTTGTAGTCACCGGCTACGTGGACAAGTTGCTGCAGGAAGTCTTCCGCTGTGGCATCGCTGTGCAGGAATGCGGCGACCAGTTCACCCCGTGACGGGGTGTCGGTGCGCTGGGGCGCACCGCTGCGGACATTGGTCAGAGCGGCCAGGCGACCGCTGCGGCTCACACCCAGCCAGGTGCCGCCGGCCTGCAGGTCCTTGCCGGCCAGCACGGTGGGCACCGTGCCGGCTTGTTCTACCGAAGCTTCCCACCAGTGCAGGGGCAGGGCGGCGCGGGCGTAGAACTCGTCACGGTTGGACAGCAGCAGCAACGGGGTGGCGCTGCCGGGTTGCCAGCTCCAGGCGATCAGGCACATGGCATGGGGCCTAGTGGATGCCGGTGGACAGGGCCAGCGCGGTCTTGGAGACCACCTGGCGCAGCACAAAGCTGGAGTGCACGCCGGTCACGCCCTCGATGCGCGTCAGCTTGTCCAGCAGCAGGGCCTGGTAGTGGTCCATGTCGCGCACGGCGACCTTGAGCTGGTAGTCGGCGTCCTGGCCGGTGATCAAGAGGCACTCCAGCACCTCGGGCAGCAGGCCCACCGCGGCCTCGAAGTTGGCAAAGCGCTCGGGCGTGTGCAGGTCCATCGAGATGTGGATCAGCGCCATCAACGTCAGGCCCAGCTTCTTGGCGTCCAGCAGCGCGCGGTAGCCGACGATCAGGCCGGACTCCTCCAGCGCACGCACGCGGCGCAGGCAGGGCGAGGGTGACAGGCCGATGCGGTCGGCCAGGTCCTGGTTGTTGATGCGGCCGTCTGCCTGCAGGATTTCCAGGATTTGCTGGTCGTAGCGGTCAAGTTTCATATTTATGCCAATATGTAATTGAATTAAGACATAGTATTCCAAAAAACAAAAATTTGCGGGCAACAACGCAATCATCTGCCGGGTGATGCGGCCTACACTGGAGTCCTCTGTTACCGCAGAACCCGCAACACGGTTTTTCTCCTCCCGCTGTTGTGCAGGCCGGCCTCACGAGGGCCCGCAGTGCGAAGCCAAACCCCCGGGCGTACCCACCGCCTGCGGGGCCGGTCTTTCTAGCGTTCGAGAAATTTCGCCACCATGCGGGCGATGTGCTCACCCTCGTGGCCCAGGGCCAGGCTGGCGCGGCTGGCGTGGTACTTGTCCTCGCCCAGTAACTCGCGGCGCTTGTCCATCAGGTAGGCGCTCACGCCCTCTTCAAATTCGGGGTGGGGCTGGATGCAGAACACCTCGTGTCCGACGGTGAAGGCCGCCACCGGGCAGAAGTCGCTGCTGGCCACCAGCGTGGCGCCGGGCGGCACCTCGAAAACCTGGTCCTGGTGGCTGGCCAATAGCGCAATCTGGGTGCGGTCTGCTGAGTGTGGCAGGTCCGGGCGGTGCCAGTCGTAGGTCATGCGCCCAGCCCCCCAGCCCTGCGGCGCGCGGCCCACCGGTGCGCCCAGGCACAGGGCGATCAACTGGTGGCCAAAGCACACCCCCACCATCTTCTTATTCTGGCGCAGCAGCTCCGTCACGCGCGCACGCAACTCCACCACCCAGGGCTCATCCGAGAACGAGTCGGCCCGGCTGCCGGTCAGCAGCACGGCGTCATAGTCGTCAAACGATTCCGGGTACTGGCCGTGCTGGGTGTTGAAAACCTCCATGGTCCAGTCCACACCGACGCCGCGGAACAGGCGGATGAACATCGCGCCAAAGCTGGAATAGGTCTCGCCCAGGTGGCCTTCGAGGATGTCGTTGTCGAGAATGCAGAGTTTCATTGCTATCAATAACGGAGCTAACTACACAGGTTTGACGAGGGCTAGGCCGTTCTACGGGCCTTGACCGCGGCCGCCAGCTGCTGCAGCACTGGCACCGTCTGTGCCATGCTGATACAGGCGTCCGTGACCGAGACACCGCGCTTCAGGGGTGTGCCGGGCTTGATGTCCTGGCGGCCTTCTTCCAGATGGCTCTCGATCATGATGCCGGTGATGCGCTGGTCACCGGCTGCAATCTGCTCTGCGACTTCGCCGCAGACGACGATCTGGCGCGCGTGCTGCTTGCTACTGTTGGCATGGCTCACGTCGATCATCACCTGCTCACGCAGGCCGGCGGCCTTGAGCAGGGCGCAGGCGGCGTCCACGTCGGCAGCGCTGTAGTTCGGCGCCTTGCCGCCGCGCAGGATGACATGGCAGTCGTTGTTGCCACGGGTCTCGAAAATGGCGGCCTGGCCCATCTTGGTCATGCCCATGAAGGCGTGCGCGGCCTGCGCGGCTTGGATGGCGTCGGTGGCGACCTTGATGCCGCCGTCGGTGCCGTTCTTGAAGCCGACCGGGCAGGACAGGCCGCTGGCCAGCTGGCGGTGGCTTTGGCTCTCGGTGGTGCGCGCGCCAATCGCGCCCCAGCTCACCAGCTCGCTGATGAATTGCGGCGACAGCAGGTCCAGGAACTCGGTGCCCACCGGCATGCCCAGCTCCAGGATATCGAGCAGCAGGCGGCGCGCCATTTCCAGACCCTGGTTGATGGCAAAGCTGTCATCCAGGTGCGGGTCGTTGATGTAGCCCTTCCAGCCCACGGTGGTGCGGGGTTTCTCGAAGTAGACACGCATCACAACCAGCAGGTCGTCCTTGAGCGCGTCGGCCTGCACCTTGAGCTGCCTGGCGTAGTCCATGGCCTGCTCGTGGTCGTGGATGGAGCACGGGCCCACCACCACGATCAGCCGGTCGTCCTGGCCGTGCAGCACCTGGGAGATGGCGGCGCGGCTTTCTTCAACCAGAGCCTGGGCGGCGTCGGGCACGGGCAGCTTTTCTTCCAGCAGCGCCGGGGTGATGAGCGGGCGCACCGCGCTGATGCGGGTGTCGTCGATGCGGGTCGTGTCGTGGGTGGTGAGTTCGGTTTTCATTACTATGAATTTTATAGCTGGCTACGCAGATTGGACGAGGGCTAGAGTCGTATTTTGCCACTGTCGCTGTGGGCGCAGCGGATGCACGGGGCCGGTGAATCCGTGACAATCTCCACCATGAATGATTCGTTACGCCTCTGGTTTCGCCTGGTGCCGGCCTATGCAGCCGGCTATTTTTTGTCTTACGGGCTGCGCAGCGTCAATGCGGTGATTGCGCCGGAGCTGATGCAGGAACTGGACATCACGGCGGCGGGCCTGGGTTTGCTGACCTCGGCCTATTTCCTGGGCTTTGGCCTGTTCCAGTTGCCGCTGGGCCTGTTGCTGGACCGTTTTGGCCCGCGCCGGGTGGAGGCGGCGCTGCTGCTGGTGGCGGCTGCCGGTTGCGCGCTGTTTGCCGTGGGCACGTCGTTGCAGGCGCTGGCGCTGGGGCGGGCTTTGATTGGCCTGGGGGTTTCGGCCTGCCTGATGGCCAGCTTCAAGGCCTTCAGCCAGTGGTTTCCCACCGAGCGGCTGCCGTCGCTGACGGCCACCATCATGGTGGCCGGGGGCCTGGGCGCGCTGTCGGCCAGCGTGCCGGTGGCGGCGGCGCTGCCGCTGCTGGGTTGGCGCGGCGTGTTCCTGCTGGTGGCGGCGCTGCTGGTGCTGGCGGCGGGCTTGCTGATGACGGTTCTCGACCAGGCCGTGGGCGCCCAGCGCGAGAGTTTGGGCCAGCAGATCCGCGCCCTGGGCGGCATCTACGGCAACCGGGTGTTCTGGCGTTTTGCGCCGCAGGGCTGCCTGACCATGGGTGGCTTCATGGCCATCCAGGGGTTGTGGGCCGTGCCCTGGTTGATGGAAGTGCATGGCGCCACGCGCGCCGATGCCGCTGGCGTGCTGTTCCTGATGTCGCTGGCCATGCTGGCGGGCTTTCTGTTTGTGGCGACCTGCGCGGGCTGGCTGTCCAAGCGGGGCATCCGGCCCATGCTGCTGCTGACGGCGGGCATGGGTCTGGCGCTGCTGGTGGAACTGGCCATCCTGCTCGATCTGGCCCCCGTGGCGTGGCTGTGGCCGATGCTGGGCCTGTCGTTCAGCCTGGGCAATATTGCCTATTCGCAGTTGACCGCCGCGTTTGCGGTGGCGCTGTCGGGCCGGGTCAACACGGCCTTGAACTTGATGGTGTTCGTGGGCGCTTTTGGTTTGCAATGGGGCATTGGCGCCGCGGTGGATGCTTTGGCCGGCACGGGCATGGCCCGCGCGGATGCGTTTCGGACCACGCTGGCGGGCCTGTTGGTGGTGCAGGCGCTGGCCTTTGCCTGGTTTCTGGTGCCGGCAAGGCCTGCCCGGACCTGACGCCTGCCGGGGCAGGCCGGTCGTGGGCCTTTCTTGCGCCCATCGCTATGGACTTTGGCCATTCGGTGAAAGAATGGCCGGTGTCCAAGCTCCGTCTGGGTCCACCACCATGAAAAACGTTGTCAGCATCAGCCTGGGGTCGAGCAGCCAGGATTTTGATTTCGTGACCGACTTTCTCGGCGCGAAGCTGCATGTGCGGCGCATCGGCACCAACGGCAGCACCGCCGCCGCGGTGAAGCTGATCCAGCAGTGGGATAAGAAGGCCGCCGCCATTGGCCTGGGCGTGCTCAAGGACAGCGCGCGCCTGAAGGCGGTGGCCAAATTGGTGCCGGTGACCACCGGCGCTCGGCTGGGTGACATCTTCCAGGAGTGGGCGCTGCGCCATGCGCAAGCCCACTTGGGCAGCTTTTTCAACAATGCACGGGTGCTGTTTTTCTCCGGCATGACGGACTACAAGCTGGCCAAAGTCATGGCGGAGTACACCAGCAACCTGCAGTTTGCCGACCCGCTCTTACAACTGGGTGTACCCAAACTGCTGGGCTCCGTCGACGCGCTGAACCTGTATGCCAGTGGCGCCCATTACGTCAAGGACTGGACGCTGCCGGCCGCGATGGCCTGCGGGCCAGTCAAGGAGTGGACACGTTTTGTGCTGGGTAAGGCCGTGCAGAAGGCCAGCGTCATCGTGGCACCGGTGCATGAACTGGACGACTTTGGCCTGGAGGAGCTGGCTGGCAAGACGGTAATCACCGCCACGGTGAACGACGAGCGCGTCAATCAGATGCGCGACAAGGGCGTGACCACCATCATCGACGGTTCGCCCATGGTGCACGGCCATGTGCTGGGTGCCAACCTGCTGGATGCGATGGTGATTTCCGCCACGGGGAAAAGCCCTGGCGAGATTCTGGAAGACGATTACCTGGAGATTATCACCGGCCTGCAGTCGGAGCCGCGCATCATCCACCCCAACGGCGTGCAGCGCATCAACCGCTTTGCCTTTGTGATCCATCCGTTGTCGCAGGAGTATTTCAAGAAGGTCAAACCGATCGAGCTGTTGTCCCAGGTGTCGCCGCCGGTGCTGATGAATTCGCTGGAGCGCATCATGGCTTACGCACCGCCGTTTGTGTATTCGCGGGTCACCGGCATTCAGTCGCCCACCGGCGTGCAGGCCGAGGGCTGGCTGATCTCGGTGGGTGGCACGCCGAAGGAAATCATGCGTCACAGCCCCGAGTTCACCTACCGGCGCCTGCTGGATGCTGCGGCCATGGCCAAGCGCCTTGGGGCACAGATCATGGGGCTGGGGGCCTTTACCAAGGTGGTCGGCGATGCCGGGTTGACCGTGGCCAAGCGGGCACCGCTGCCCATCACTACCGGCAACAGCTACAGTGCCTCCGGTGCGCTGTGGGCGGCGCATGACGCGCTGTTGCGCATGCGCCTATTGCCAGCACCCAAGGGCAAGCAAAGAGTCAAGTTCAAGGCCATGGTGGTGGGGGCCACCGGCGCCATCGGCTCGGTGTGCGCGCGCCTCCTGGCCAAGGCGGCGCAGGAGGTCTACATGGTGTCACCGGAGACGGCCAAGCTACTCTCGCTCAAGGAATCCATCCTGCAGGAGACGCCGGACGCCAGGATCTTCCTGTCGGCCCAGGCGGATCGGGACATCGCCGACATGGACATGATCGTCACCGCGACGTCGGGCGCCGGCAAGAAGGTGCTGGACATCATGAAAGTCAAGCCCGGCTGCGTGATCACCGATGTGGCGCGCCCGCTGGACCTGCCCCCAAGCGAGGTGGCCAAGCGCCCGGATGTGCTGGTCATCGAGTCCGGCGAGATCCAGTTGCCCGGCGATGTGCAGATGAAGAACATTGGCCTGCCCAAGGGCGTGGCCTATGCCTGCCTGGCCGAAACCATTGTGCTGGCCCTTGAAGGCCGCTTCGAGAATTTCACGGTCGGCCGTGCCATCGAGTGGGAGAAGGTGCGCGAGATATACCAGATGGGCCTGAAGCACGGCATGAAGTTGGCCGCCATTTCCGGCGTGAATGGACCGTTCAGCGACGCCGACATCGACGCGGTGCGCGAGCGGGCGCTGGCGGTGCGTGCAGATGCCGCCAAGGCGCAAAAGCCCGTCAAGGCGGTGCCGGCCAAAAGGCCGCCCTCGCGCAAGGCGAGTCCGGCGTAGGAGTGTCTGGCAAGCAGACTTATGCATACCGTGTTATATTAGCGGATCGCATTTGGCGACTGGTCACGCCCCGCACAGTTTGCGGTGGCCGTAAACACCCCCGGCAGAGGGGTCGCCAGTCCAGCCCCACAACTGCGTTCCCGCTACCCATCTCACGGCGTAGCGACCTTTCCCCTCTGTCGTCACCGCCCCTGCTATGGCGCGGACCCCGGCCTGCAGTTCCTGGTGAACTGGGGGGTTGGGATGAATGGATGGATACCCCGGCATGGGGGCATGCCACGAGAGCTTTCAGGCATTAGGAGCTGGTTGGCCCATTGCCTTGTGATTTTTTAATGATTTATACGACAACAATAAAACAAGCGCCCGTTACGATGGGCAAATACCGCATTGCAGCCTGTCCCCGTGAATTACCATGTGGGCAGTTCGCCGCACAGGTTTCCATCGCCAGTGGCCGCGGCAGCGCTTCCACTGACCGTGTGATGCGGTTCCACGATGCATTCCCCTCGCACGACGCGGCCTCACGCTACGCCATTGCGCAGGGCATAGACTGGGTACGTGACAACACGCGCCCACACTGATTTCAGCTTTACAGGAGTACCACCATGGCCAAAGAAGACTTGATCGAGATGATGGGTGTCGTCAACGAAGTGCTGCCCGACACGCGTTTTCGGGTGACGCTGGACAACGGTCACCAACTGATTGCCTACTCTGCCGGCAAAATGCGCAAGAACCACATCCGCATCCTGGCGGGTGACAAGGTGTCGCTGGAGCTGTCTCCCTATGACCTGAGCAAGGGGCGCATCAACTTCCGCCATATCGAAGGCCGCGCACCGATGACGCCGCGGCGCAATGGCTGATCAGTCCTCGTAAGCGAGGTGACCCAGGCCCTTGAGGGTATCCATATCCTCAATGGTCAGTCCGCCGATACCCAGGCGGATGGTATTTTTTTCTTCCAGGCGCTTGAGTTGTTCGTTGACGCGCTGGCGGGATGCCCCCAGCAACTGGGCCAGCTCCTTTTGCGCGAGTTGAATGGCGATGCGCTCGCCGCCTGGCGCCGGCAGGCCGTGCTTGTGTGCCAGATCGACCAGGGTCTGCGCCAGGCGTGAACCCAGGTCCATGGTCTTGAGCGCGTCCACGCGTTCATAGAGCTGGCGCGTGCTCTCCCGCTGCTTCTTCATCAGGGCCAGGCGGAACTCCTCATGCTCGGCAAACACCTGCATAAAGCTGCTGCGCGGCAGTTTCAGGATCGTCACCGAACCGTGGGCATGGATGTCGTGCAAATGCGCGTCTCCGCCAAGAACCATGTCTTCGCCCAGCCATTGACCGGGCTCGATGTAGTCGATGGTGATCGCTTTGCCGGTCGCACAGGTCAGCCCCACGCGCAGGCTGCCCTGTGCGCACGCCATCCACGCGGCGGCGTCCTCATGCCGGGCGGCAATCTGTTGCCCGTCCCGATAGCGCCGCACGCCGGCCCTTCGAAGGATGTCGTGGCGCAGCGTGGGCGACAGGGATGCAAACCACAGGCCGCTGTTGATGGCTCTGCGCTCCTGCTGGCTCAGCACCGGGGCATCGTCGTCATCGGGGGTCCAGGACCAGCGCTGTTTCTTGAGTCGGTATTCCATCGCTGGCGAAGAGGCGGCGTGCATGTGATTGACCAGTCAGTAGTGGGATGTTCTTAAAAAGAGCGAGCGCTCGTTATTTTTCAAATGGTACGATGCTTGCCATCTGCTGTCAATCCAAGGGCCGTTCCGCGTCTTCCTGCTATTCCATGCCCTCTTCTCCCCAGGTTCTTGCCCTGCCGCCCACCTTCAGTTGCGCCGACTTTCGCCGTGTCACACCCGTGGACGAGGCCAATCTGTGGGGGCTGATTTTTGACCGCAATGCAGAGGCCATCCGCGTGAAGCGGCGTGACACGGCCCTGGAGAATCTGGAGCGCATCTTTGCCGCGACCTTCCGCCTGGCCAATGCCAGCGGTTTTCAGGCCATGACCCTGCGTGACCTGTGCCGCGAGACGGGCATGTCCATGGGCGGGCTGTACAGCTACATCGCGAACAAGGATCTGCTGTCGGCGATGATTGATGACGTGATCCGCTACCTCTGCGAAATGCTGCCGGAGTGGTTCAGCGGCATTGCCGATCCGCTGGACCGGGTGGAGGCGGTGCTGCGCGGCCACCTGTTCCTCTCAGAAATGCTGCACCCCTGGTTCTTTTTCGTGTACCTGGAGACGCGCACGCTGCCCGCTGCCCAGCGGCGCGAAGCGATGGCGTCCGAGTTGGGAATTGAGAAACACATGGCCCAGATGCTGGCAACCCAGCCGCACTTGAGCGCCGGGCAGAGCCAGTTGCTGGCATCCCACGCCCTGGCCATGGTGCAGGACTGGCATTTGAAGCAGTGGAAATACAACGCCGCCGGAGTGACGGTGGACGCTTTTGCCGACAGCGTGGTGGCGCTGGTGCGCGCCCGGGTGGCAGACGCGCGTTAGGCGCCAACCATGCCGCGCAGGCGCTGGGTGATGATGTCGTGCGCTTCCCGCATGATGCGGTCAATCAGCTCCTTGACGGTGGGGACATCGTGGATCAGGCCGGCCACCATGCCGCAGGACCAGGCACCGGCCTCCATGGTGCCGTCGATCATGATGCGCGGGTAGACACCTGCCACCTCGTCGATGATGTCCTCGAACTTCAGGTTGGCGCCCAGGGTGCGTTCCTTCTCCAGTAGCCGATCCACCGCCGCATTGCGCAGCACGCGTTCGGTGTTGCGCAGCGGGCGCATCACCAGGCGGGTGTCGAGTTCCGACGCGGCCACGATGGCCTGCTTCACGTTCGCGTGGACCGGCGCCTCTTTCGTGGCGATGAAGCGGGTGCCCATGTTGATGCCGTCCGCACCCAATGACAGGGCCGCCACCAGGGAACGACCATCGGCCATGCCGCCGGAGGCGACAAACGGAATCTTCAACTCGTCGGCGGCGCGTGGCAGCAGGATGAAGTTGGGCACGTCGTCCTCGCCCGGGTGGCCGCCACATTCAAAACCGTCCACGCTGACGGCGTCGCAACCGATCGACTCGGCCTTGAGCGCGTGGCGCACGGAGGTGCACTTGTGGATGACCTTGATGCCTGCCTCGTGCAGCGCGGGCAGGTATTTCTGGGGGTTGTTGCCGGCGGTCTCCACCGCCTTGACGCCGCCGTCGATGATGGCCTTGATGTAACCGGGATAGTCCGGCGAACTCACCGTGGGCAAAAAGGTCAGGTTCACGCCGAAGGGCTTGTCGGTCATCTCGCGGCAGCGCCGGATTTCGTTGGCCAGGGCCTCGGGACTTTTCTGGGTCAGTCCGGTGATCATGCCCAGGCCACCGGCATTGGACACCGCCGATGCCAGTTCGGCAAAGCCTACATAGTGCATGCCGCCCTGGATGATGGGGTGCTGGATGCCAAAGAGTTCGGTGATCTGGGTTTTCATGGTCGCATCTCGGTGTGTAGAGTTGAAGGCACGGGCCATTATGCTGATGGCCTCGCGCCGCGCTGTCACACAAGCGCCTCCGGCCGAGGCCGACGCACTCGTGCGTAAACCCGGCGCCAACCGTGGCTGGCTCTTGCTACAAATTAAATAGCGTGTTACGCATATTCCACGAGGGCTAGCGTCCTATTTGTCACTATACGTCGATGTTGCCGGCCCGCAGCGCATTGGTTTCGATGAAGTCGCGGCGCGGCTCTACCTCGTCGCCCATCAGCATGGTGAATACGCGGTCGGCTTCGATGGCATCGTCGATCTGCACGCGCAGCAGGCGGCGCACCGTGGGGTCCATGGTGGTTTCCCACAGCTGCTCGGGATTCATTTCACCCAGACCTTTGTAGCGCTGGCGGCTGGTTGTGCGCTCGGCTTCGCCAATCAGCCAGGCCACGGCCTCGCGGAAGTCGGATACCTTCTCTTCCTTCTGGCGTTCGCCCTCGCCACGCATGACGCGCGCGCCGTCAGACAGCAGGCCGCGGAAGGTGTTGGCAGCCTCGGCCAGGGCAGCGTAGTCCGCACCATGGACAAAGTCCTGCGTGAGTACGCTGCTCTTGACGTTGCCATGGTGGCGTCGGCTGATGCGCAGGATCGGTTTGTCGGTGCGGGCATCAAATTCGCCGGCCACTTCGGCGTCGGGGAGTTTGGCCTGCAGCGCGGCGGCGCTGACTTCAGCGTCCGCCACGGTGTCCAGGTTGAGTGCCACGCCATCGGCAATCGAGCGCAGGGCTTCGGCATCCATGAAGTTCTTCAGGCGGGCGATCACGGCCTGGGCCACCATGTGCTTGCGGGCCAGTTCGGCCAGGGTGTCACCGGCAATCGTGCTGCCGTTGGGGCCGCCAGTGAACACGGAAGCGTTGAGCAGTGCGATGCGCAGCAGGAAGCCGTCGAGTTCGGTGGGGCCTTGCAGGTACAGCTCTTCCTTGCCGGCCTTGACCTTGTAGAGCGGCGGTTGGGCGATGTAGATGTGACCGCGCTCGACCAGCTCGGGCATCTGGCGGTAGAAGAAGGTCAGCAGCAGCGTGCGGATGTGGGCGCCGTCAACGTCGGCATCGGTCATGATGATGATGCGGTGGTAGCGCAGCTTGGCGACGTTGAAGTCGTCGCTGCCGGTGGTTCCGCCAGCCTTGCCGATGCCGGTGCCCAGAGCGGTGATCAGCGTCAGGATTTCGTTGCTGGTCAGCAGCTTTTCGTAGCGGGCTTTTTCCACGTTCAAAATCTTGCCGCGCAGCGGCAGGATCGCCTGGAACTTGCGGTCACGGCCCTGCTTGGCTGAGCCACCGGCGGAGTCACCCTCGACGATGTAGATCTCGCACATGGCCGGGTCTTTTTCCTGGCAGTCGGCCAGTTTGCCGGGCAGGCCCATGCCGTCGAGAACCCCTTTTCTGCGGGTCATATCCCGAGCTTTCCGGGCGGCTTCGCGGGCGCGGGCGGCTTCGATGATCTTGCCGACGATGATCTTGGCATCGTTCGGTCGCTCCTGCAGGTAATCAGCCAGCAGCTTGCTGACGATGTCTTCCACCGGGCCGCGCACTTCGCTGGAGACCAGCTTGTCCTTGGTCTGGCTGCTGAACTTGGGCTCGGGCACCTTGACGGAAAGCACGCAGGTCAGGCCCTCGCGCATGTCGTCACCGGTCACCTCCACCTTGGCCTTCTTGGCCAGCTCGGATTCGTCGATGTATTTGTTGATGACGCGGGTCATCGCGGCGCGCAGGCCGGTCAGGTGGGTGCCGCCGTCACGCTGGGGAATGTTGTTGGTGAAGCACAGCACTTGCTCGTTGTAGCCGCTGTTCCATTGCATCGCCACCTCGACACCGATGTTGGTCTGCTGGTCGCTCTGGCGGTCACCCATGGCGTGGAAGATGTTGGGGTGCAACACTGTCTTGCCCTTGTTGATGAACTGCACAAAGCCCTGCACGCCACCGGCGCCGGCAAAGTCGTCTTCCTTGCCGGTGCGTTCGTCCTTCAGGCGGATGCGCACGCCGTTGTTCAGGAAGCTGAGTTCGCGCAGGCGCTTGCTCAGAATCTCGTAGTGGAAATCGTTGTTTTCCTTGAAGATTTCGGTGTCGGGCAGGAAGTGCACTTCGGTGCCACGCTTCTCGGTCTCGCCAATGACCTTCATCGGTGACACCTCGACGCCGTTTTGCGTCTCGACGAGGCGGTTCTGCACAAAGCCCTTGCTGAACTCCATGACGTGTACCTTGCCGTCGCGGCGGATCGTCAGGCGCAGCATCTTGGACAGTGCATTGACGCAGCTCACGCCCACGCCGTGCAGACCGCCCGAGACCTTGTAGCTGTTCTGGTTGAACTTGCCGCCGGCGTGCAGTTCGGTCAGCGCGATTTCGGCCGCCGAGCGCTTGGGCTCGTGCTTGTCGTCCATCTTCACACCGGTGGGAATGCCGCGGCCGTTGTCGACGACGCTGATGGAGTTGTCGGAGTGGATGGTGACCAGGATGTCATCGCAGTGGCCGGCCAGGGACTCGTCGATGGAGTTGTCCACGACCTCAAACACCAGGTGGTGCAGACCGGTGCCGTCGGACGTGTCGCCGATGTACATGCCGGGGCGTTTGCGCACGGCCTCCAGGCCTTCCAGGATCTGGATTGAGCCTTCGCCGTAGGCCTCGGAGGCGCCAGCCTGGTGCGCGTCGATGGTGGGCTGGAAGTTGGAGCTGTCCGAGCCACCCTCACCCGTATGCACAGCTGCATCGTTGTTTTGGGGGGTGCCGGTGGGCTTGGTGTCTTCGGTCATGGCTCACTTCTCTCAATTCTTAAATGCTCAAACCCCCGAAAGCCGGGGGTTTGATTGCGCAGGCAGCTACGATTTTTGTAGCATCAGATTCTCATCGGCATCACCACGTACTTGAACGTGGCGTTGTCGGGAATGGTGAACAGTGCCGAGCTGTTACCGTCGGACAGCTCCAGCTTGACCATGTCCTGGCTCATATTGGCCAGTGCGTCGATCAGGTAGGTGACGTTGAAGCCGATCTCGATGCTGTCGCCACCGTAGTCGATGTCCAGCTCGTCCACCGCTTCTTCCTGCTCGGCATTGTTGGACGCAACCCGCAAGGACCCAGGGTCGATGTTCAGGCGCACGCCCTTGAACTTGTCGCTGGTCAGGATGGCGGTGCGCTGCAGCGTGGCCAGCAACGCGGTGCGGCCCAGCGTGATGCTGTTCTTATGATTCTTTGGGATGACGCGGTTGTAGTCGGGGAACTTGCCCTCGACCAGCTTGGTCACGAACTCCATGCCGTCGAACACGAACTTGGCCTGGTTGTTGGCAAACTGCATCTCGATGGCACCTTCGGCGTCGCTCAGCAGGCGCTGCAACTCAACCACGGTCTTGCGCGGCAGGATGACTTCCTGCTTGGGCACTTCAACGTCCAGCGTGGCGGAGGCAAAGGCCAGGCGGTGGCCGTCGGTGGCAACCAGACTGAGCGTCTTGCCTTCAGCCACGAACAGGATGCCGTTCAGGTAGTAGCGGATGTCGTGCACGGCCATTGCGAACGACACCTGGCTGAGCAAGCTCTTCAGGGTCTTTTGCGGCACGCTGAACACGGGGCCGAAATTGGCGGATTCCTGCACCAGCGGAAAGTCCTCGGCGGCCATGGTCTGCAGCGTGAACTTGCTCTTGCCACCCTTGAGGATGATCTTGCTCTGGCTGGACTCCAGCGTCACGGTCTGGTCGGCGGGCATGGTGCGCAGGATGTCGATCAGCTTGCGCGCACCGACGGTGGTGGTGAAATTGCCGGTATCGCCACCGAGTTCGGCGGTGGTGCGGATCTGGATTTCGAGGTCGCTGGTGGTGACCTGCAGCGAGGTGCCGGTTTTACGAATCAGCACATTGGCGAGGATGGGCAAGGTGTGACGGCGCTCCACAATACCGGCTACGGATTGCAGTACCGAGAGGACCTTGTCCTGCGTTGCCTTCAAAACGATCATGTCAACCTCTTCTGTTGTGTCTGTGGTGGCCCCGTTCTCCCTGGGTGCCCATTTTTTCTAAAATCCCGCCATTTTCCCAGTTTTAGACGCGACTTTTACCGTTTTGGCGTTTTATTCCTGATCAACCCTTGAGCGTCTGTTCCAGTACGTGCAGTTGCTGGTTCAACTCGGTCATCTGCTGGCGCTCGCCGCCAATCTTGCGCACCGCGTGCAGCACCGTGGTGTGGTCGCGTCCGCCGAACAATTCTCCAATTTCCGGAAGGCTCTTTTGTGTCAGCTCCTTGGCCAGGTACATCGCAATCTGGCGCGGGCGGGCGATACTGGCCGGGCGTTTCTTGGAGTACATGTCGGCGACCTTGATCTTGTAGTAGTCGGCCACCGTCTTCTGGATGTTTTCCACCGAAATCTGCCGGTTCTGGATGGACAGCAGGTCGCGCAGGGCTTCCCGTGCCAGCTGGATGGAGATTTCCTTCTGGTTGAAGCGGGAATAGGCCAGGATCTTGCGCAGTGCGCCTTCGAGTTCGCGCACGTTGGAGCGCACGTTCTTGGCAACAAAGAAAGCCACCTCTTCGGGCATTTCGGAGCCCTCGACGCGGGCCTTGTTGATGAGAATCGCCACCCGCATTTCGAGTTCGGGCGGCTCGATGGCCACTGTCAGGCCGGAGTCGAAGCGTGAAACCAGGCGTTCGTGGATGTCGGTCAGACCCTTGGGATAGGTGTCGCTGGTCATCACGATGTGGGACTTCTTGGCCAGCAGCGCCTCAAAGGCGTTGAAGAACTCCTCCTGGGTGCGATCCTTGTTGGCAAAGAACTGCACATCGTCGATCAGCAGCAAATCCAGCGAGTGGTAGCGCTCCTTGAATTCGTCGAAAGTCTTGCGTTGGTAGGCCTTAACCACATCCGAGACAAACTGTTCGGCATGGATGTAGAGAACTTTGGATCCAGGCTTGTCCGCCAGCAGCCGGTTGCCCACGGCGTGCATCAGGTGGGTCTTGCCCAGGCCGACGCCGCCGTAGATGAACAAGGGGTTGTACAGGTGGCCTGGCATGGTGGCCACATGCATGGCGGCTGCACGGGCCATGCGGTTGGCCGTGCCTTCCACCAGATTCTCGAAAGTGAGTGTGCTGTTGAGCCGGTTCTTGGGGAGGCTGGAAGGCGGCGCATCGCTGCCAACCACACTTTCCTCCGCAGAAACCATTTCCAAAGCCTGTTGCGCTGGCGCTACTCTGGCAATGGATTCGCGCGGAGTAATCGCTAACTCAACCTGTACAGGCTGACCATACATCTTTTCCAGCAGGGCGGCAATGCGACCGCTGTATTGGGCCCGGACCCAGTCCAGTTTGAAGCGGTTGGCAACGAAGATGGTGACTTTGGAGAAGTCCTCCTGGACCTGGGCGGACAGGGGCTTTATCCAAGTGTTGAATTGCTGTTCAGGGAGTTCCTGGGCGAGCTGGTCGACACAGCTCTGCCACAGACTTTGGCCGATATCGAGTCCGGTCGGCAAGGCGTGTTGATGTGGTTGTCCCTCGGGCATTATTCTTTTCAGCGTCTGTGGATAGTTATGGGTTGCTGCGCCGCAGATTGTAATTTATCAAACCCTTATCCACAATTTTTCTAAGTTGCTTTAACTTCCAGCACTACGCGGTGTTCCTGGTGTAAGGTGTTGCCCTGGTTCAGAAAATTTGCGATAATCGGCGGTTCCCCTGATTGTGTTCGGGGCGATTTGACTAAGATCCACCTGATTGAACTTGTGAATTGAGCTTGTTTAAGGGGGGTGGATCGGAACTGAGCCTGTTAGGAATTCCAAATGAAACGCACTTACCAACCTTCCAAAATCCGTCGCGCCCGTACCCATGGTTTTCTGGTTCGCATGAAGACCCGCGGTGGCCGCGCCGTGATCAACGCACGCCGCGCCAAGGGCCGTAAGCGCCTGGCTGTCTAAGAACCGACTGCGGGCCCACTCCGTTCGGCGCATGCATATCCACGCATGGTGCGTGTGCGGGTCTGGTGCCACACCACCGTGCAACGATTGAAGACGCGGCCCCAGTTTCAGGCAGTTCTGGCAGGTACTACACTTGCCAGAACGGCGCACTTTGCCCTGCATTGTTGTGCGCTGGACGTGTCCGTGGCGGCCGTGCATGCTGATGCGCCGACGGCCCTGTTCCCGCATCCGGGCGTATGGCTGGGTGCCATGGTCCCCAAACGGTGGGCTAAGCGTGCCGTAACGCGCAATGCCATCAAACGCCAGATCTACAACGTGAGTGCTGATTTCGAACCTGTCCTGTCCGAGCGTGCGCACGTGGTGCGACTGCGCGCGGGATTTGACCGTGCCCAGTTTGTCAGCGCCAGCTCGGATGCTCTCAAGTCGGCGGTGCGCGCTGAATTGCAGCAACTCTTCTCCCGGGCCCGTTCGCCGGTGGCGCCATGATGCGGGCTCTGCTCATGGGCATCGTCCGGGTCTACCGGATTTTCCTCAGCCCCTGGTTGGGATCGGCCTGCCGCTTTGAGCCCACCTGCTCGGTGTATGCGCTGCAGGCTTTGCAGGCGCACGGTGCCGCAGCCGGCAGCTACCTGACCGCGGCGCGCCTGGTGCGCTGCCACCCCTGGTGTGCGGGTGGGGCGGACCCGGTTCCCACAGAATCTCCCCGGCTGTTTACCCGGCTGCTCTCTTCTTCCTCTGAAAAGAAACCCTCATGAACGATATTCGCCGCACCATTCTGTGGGTGATCTTTGGCTTTTCCATGGTCATGCTGTGGGACCAGTGGCAGGTGCACAACGGCAAGAAGGCCACCTTTTTCCCGAGTTCTGCCCAGCAGACGGCTCCGGCTGCATCACCGGCATCGGCTGTGCCCGCAAGCGCGCCGGTTGCCGGCGCCACGGGGGTGCCCAGCCCGACCGCGATGGCCGCCACCAATGGCGTGGCAGGTGGCGTGTCTGCTTCCGCAGCGGCAGTGCCCAATGAGCGCATCGAGGTCACCACCGATGTGTTGAAGCTGACCTTCGAAACCGAAGGCGGCTCGCTGGTGCGCACCGAGTTTCTGAACCAAGCCGACATGGCCGACAAGAGCAAAAACGTTGTCCTGCTCGACAACACGCCGGATCGTGTCTACATGGCCCAGACTGGCGTGATTGGTGGCGCATTCCCGACGCACAAGACCCCTATGACCTTCAGCGGCGCGCACGCGCTCAAGGATGGCGATAACGAACTGGTGCTGCAGTTCACGTCGGCCGATGTGGGTGGCATCAAGCTGGTTAAGACCTATACCCTGCGCCGCGGCGCCTATGACATGGCGGTCACGCATGCGCTGACCAACGTGTCCGGCGCGCCGCTGACGCCGCAGTTGTATCTGCAGCTGGTGCGCGATGGCAACAAGCCCAAGGGCGAGTCCTCGTTCTATTCCACCTTTACCGGCCCGGCGGTCTACACCTCTGCCAAGAAATACCAGAAGGTGGAGTTTGCCAAGATCAAGAAAAAGGATACGGACTACGAGAAGCAGTCGACCGACGGCTATGTGGCCATGGTGCAACACTACTTTGCCAGCGCCTGGATCCTGCCGGAAGGCGTTCAGCGCACGATCTCCGTGGATGGCGTGGACATCGGCTCTCCGGTTGCCGACTGCTGCTACCGCGCAACCATGCTGGCGCCGCTGGAGACACTGGCCCCGGGCGCGACCAAGACCGTCAATGCCACCTTCTTTGCCGGCCCGCAGCAGGAAACCATGCTGGAAAAGCTGGCCCCCGGCCTGGAACTGGTCAAGGACTATGGTTGGCTGACGATTCTGGCCAAGCCGCTGTACTGGTTGCTGGACAAGCTGCACGGCTTCATCCAGAACTGGGGCTGGTCGATTGTGGCCCTGGTGGTGTTGCTCAAGCTGGCGTTCTACTGGCTCAATGCCAAGGCGTATGCCAGCATGGCCAAGATGAAGGCCATCAACCCCAAGATCACCGAGATGCGCGAGCGCCTCAAGGACAACCCGCAGCAGATGCAGCAGGAGATGATGCGCATCTACCGCGAGGAAAAGGTCAACCCCATGGGTGGCTGCTTCCCGATCATGATCCAGATTCCGGTGTTCATCGCCCTGTATTGGGTGCTGCTGTCCAGCGTGGAAATGCGCAATGTGCCATGGATCCTTTGGATCAAGGACCTGTCGTCGCCTGATCCGTTCTACATCTTGCCGCTCGTGATGACGGCGACCACACTGCTGCAGACCTCGCTGAACCCGGCGCCGCCAGACCCCATGCAGGCCAAGATGATGTGGTTCATGCCGCTGATCTTCAGCGTGATGTTCTTCTTCTTCCCGGCCGGTCTGGTGCTGTACTGGATTACCAACAACATCCTGTCCATCCTGCAACAATGGGTCATCAACACCCGCATGGGTGTGCCGCCGAAGTTCAACTTGCCGAAGTTCCGCTAAACACCACGACAAGGGCTGCAAATTGCGGCCCTTGTCCCTTTGGGCCTTCTGAAACTGCTACCGATGCCATTGCCATGCTGAGCCGCAACCACCAAGCCATCGCCGCCATCGCCACTGCCCCCGGGCGCGGTGCTGTGGGCATTGTGCGGGTCAGTGGCAAGGGGCTGGGTCCGTGGGTGGCGCATCTCCTGGGCCGTGTGCTGCGGCCACGTGAGGCGACCTACTTGCCGTTCAATGACGCACAGGGGGCTCCCATCGACCTGGGCCTGGCTTTGTTCTTCCCGGGACCGCATTCGTTCACCGGTGAGGACGTGCTGGAGCTGCAGGCGCACGGCGGGCCGGTGGTGCTGCAGTTGCTGCTGGCGCGCTGTCTGGAGGCGGCGGCCGAGGTCGATCCGGCATCCGGCCAACCCTTTCTGCCCGGTCTGCGCATCGCCCAGCCGGGCGAGTTTTCCGAGCGCGCGTTTCTGAACGACAAGATCGATCTGGCCCAGGCCGAGGCCATTGCGGACCTGATCGATGCCAGCACCGAAGCGGCGGTGCGCAGTGCCACGCAGTCGCTGTCTGGCGCCTTCTCCCGCGAGATCCACACCCTGCGCGATGCGCTCATCCATTTGCGCATGCTGGTGGAAGCCACACTGGACTTTCCCGAGGAGGAAATTGATTTCCTGGAAAAGTCCGACGCCCGGGGCCAGTTGGCGCGGCTGCAGCAGGCGGTGCGGGCCGTCCTGCACAAGGCCGCGCAGGGCGCGCTGCTGCGCGAGGGCATTACGGTTGTCATTGCCGGCCAGCCCAATGCCGGCAAGTCCTCCCTGCTGAACGCTTTGGCCGGTGCGGAGCTGGCCATCGTCACACCGATTGCCGGCACCACCCGCGACAAGGTGCAGCAGACCATCCAGATCGAGGGTGTGCCCATCCATGTGGTCGATACCGCCGGCCTGCGACCCAGCGACGACGATGTGGAGAAAATCGGTATCGCCCGCGCCTGGGAAGCCATTGCAGGCGCTGATGCGGTCTTGTTTCTGCACGATTTGGTCCGTGCGGATGCTACAGAATACATAGCTGCCGACGCAGTCATTACGAGGGCTATCGCCGAAAAACTCTCTAACACCGTGCCCGTCATCGATGTCTGGAACAAGGCCGATGCCGCGCCGGCGGCTGCGGCCGTGAACGGTATCGTGTTGTCCGCCAAGACGGGCGCCGGCCTGGATACGTTGCGCCACACCTTGCTGGAGAGGGCCGGCTGGCAGGCACCCAGTGGCGGCATTTTCATCGCCCGGGCGCGCCACCTGCAGGCGCTGCGCCGTGTGCAGGCGCACCTGGAGTTGGCAGGCGAACATCTGGCGGTCCAGGACCAGGCGCTGGATCTGTTGGCCGAGGAACTGCGGCTGGGACAGAACGCGTTGAGCGAGATCACGGGCGAATTCACGTCGGATGACCTGCTGGGCGTCATCTTCTCGAAATTTTGTATCGGTAAGTAGCTGCACTACACTCTTTCGGTCGTCGATACCGAAAGCAACAAGAATGTCCCTACTGAACTGGTTTTCCAAAAAACCGCCGGCCCGGCACGCCGTGCCCGCAGACAGCTCCGGCCTGAGCCACGTGGACGCTACCGAGCCGTTTGCGTCGTCTGGCAAGGGACATGCGAACCCTCCCGGCAGCGCGGCCAATCGCAAGAACGAGCGTCTGGAGCGCCGCGAACAGCTGTATTCGGTGGTGCGGGAAGCCATGATCCGTGTCGGCGTGTTGTCTTCAAGCTACAAATTCAAGGTCCTGTCGCTGGATTCCCGCGGTCGGCAATACCTGATCATGATGGACCTGGCGCGGCAATACATCGGAGATCCGGCCCGACTTTCCGAAGTGGAAACCCTGATCGCGCAGGCCGCCAAGACGCGGCACGACATTCTGGTCACGGCCGTGTACTGGCGGGTCAACGAGCATGCCACCGCGGGTGTGACCGCACGGTTGACGCCGAAGGCCGTACCGGCACCGGCGACACCCAGCCAGACACCGGCAACCGCAGTTGTTCCGGTGGCACCGGCATTGACCGGGTACGAACCCCTGCATCCCGAAGAAGTGGCAGCCTTCAAACAGGCCCTGGCCTCGGTCAGCACGCCCAAGCCGCTGGCGGCGCCCGGCGAAATCATCCATTCGGGTCGGCGCAACCCGGCGCCGATGCCGAGTTTTGAAGACACGGAAATGGATGACCGGCCGTCGCCGCTCAGCGGAACCCAGTACGGCGACCTGTAAATATGTGGCCACCACGCTCCACCGCTGCGCGGGTCGCTGCCCCCCCGAGGGGGCTAATTTCCCTTGGGGCTGCCCAGCGGGAAATTGTTGTCCCCCGAGCCCCCACGGTGTATCGGCTTAATGTCCGGCAAAGTCCACCAGGGTGAACAGCGGCAGACCGGAGTCCCGCAGCTTCTGGGAGCCGCCCAGCTCGGGCAGATCCACAATGGCCGCACCTTCCATCACCGTGGCGCCCAGGCGCTCCAGCAGTTTGCGCCCGGCCATCATGGTGCCGCCGGTGGCGATCAGGTCGTCGATCAGCAGCACCCGGTGGCCGGGCTTGACGGCATCGGTGTGCAGCTCGACGGTGGCGCTGCCGTATTCCAGTTCATAGGTCTCCTCCACCGTGGTGAAGGGCAGCTTGCCCTTCTTGCGGATGGGGATGAAACCGACATTGAGTTCATACGCCACCACGGCGCCCAGGATGAAGCCGCGTGCGTCCAGTCCGGCCACGATGTCCGGGCGCATGTGCGCGTCCATGTAGCGATGGACAAAGGCGTCAATCAGTACCCGGAAAACCTTGGCGTCCTGCAGCAGCGGTGTGATGTCGCGGAACTGGACGCCGGGCGTGGGCCAGTCCGGCACGGTGCGGATGTGGTCACGAAGGTATTGGTTGACACTGGTGTGTTGGTGCATGGTGGTGAGGGCGCAGTAGGGCCGCGGACGGCGTCAGCCGCTATTGTGCCCCCGGGCCACGCTGGCGTGCTATTCAAGAGGTGAGCAATTTCTGTTCGGCTACGGCCAGCGCATCCGCCTTGCCGGACAGCACCAGGGTGTCGCCCGGGTGCAGCACGGCATCGCCCTGGGCGGTGCCCATCTTGCCGTCGCTGCGGCGCAGGCTGACCACGCGCACGCCCAGCAGCTGCAGTGCAAAGTCGTCGATCGTGCGTCCGGCCGCCTTGCTGGCCAGGGGCAGGGTCAGCGTGGACAGGCGTTCGTATTGGAGTTCGTCGACCGAGTCATCATCCGCACCGCGGAAGAAGCCGCGCAGCAGGTTGTAGCGGGCATCGCGCTGGTCCTGCACGATGCGGATCACCCGGCGCATCGGTACCCCCACCAGGGCCAGCGCATGGCTGGCCAGCATCAGCGAACCCTCGATGGTTTCCGGCACCACTTCGGTGGCACCGGCGGCTTGCAAGACCTCCAGGCTCAGGTCGTCCTGCGTGCGCACGATGACCGGTACTTGGGGTGCATGGGTGTGCACATGGTGCAGAACCTTGAGCGCGCCGGGCACGTCCAGGTAGGTGATGACGACGGCACTGGCGCGTGCAATACCCGAGGCGATCAACGCCTGCAGGCGCGCGGCGTCGCCAAACACCACAGAGTCGCCTGCGGCGGCGGCCTGGCGTACACGGTCCGGGTCCAGGTCCAGCGCCATGTAGGGAATGCCTTCGCCTTCGAGCATTTTGGCCAGATTCTGGCCGCAGCGGCCGTAGCCACAGATGATGACGTGGCGGTTGGCGTTGATGGACTTGCGCGCAATGGTGGTCATCTGCAGGGATTGCTGCATCCACTCGCTGGCCACCAGTTTCATGACGATGCGGTTGCTGTACAGGATGATGAAGGGTGTCACCAGCATCGACAGCACCATGCCGGCCATGATGGGGTTCATCAGCGCCGGGGGCACCAAGGCATTGTCCTGGGCCAGGGTTAGCAGCACGAAGCCGAATTCACCCGCCTGCGCCAGATACAGCCCGGTGCGCAACGCCACACCGGAGCTGGCGCCCAGGATCTTGGCCAGTGCGGTGACCAGCACCGCCTTGAACAGCGTGGGAACCACCAACAGCAGCAAGACGATGGGCCAGTTTTCCAGTACCAGGCGCCAGTCCAGCAGCATGCCGATGCTGATGAAGAAGAGCCCCAGCAGCACATCGTGGAAGGGGCGGATGTCGGTCTCCACCTGGTGCTTGAATTCGGTCTCGGAAATCAGCATGCCGGCGATGAAGGCACCCAGCGCCAGGCTCAGGCCCGCCAGTTCGGTCAACCAGGCCAGTCCCAGTGTGATGAGCAGCAGGTTCAGCACAAACAGTTCCTCACTCTTGCGCCGTGCCACCAGCGTGAGCCAGCGGCGCATCACGTGCTGGCCTCCGACCAGCAGCACGGTGATCAGCAGGGCGGCCTTGATCGCCGCGCTGACAAGGGCCCCGGCCAGTTGCTCGCCCGAGGCGCCCAGGGCGGGAATCAGCACCAGCAGCGGGACGACCGCCAGATCCTGGAACAGCAGCACGCCCATGACCCGTTTGCCATGCTCGGACTCGCGCTCCAGCCGCTCGACCATCAGCTTGACCACGATGGCCGTGCTGCTCATGGCCAGCGCGCAGGACAGCGCCAGCGCCGCCTGCCAGGACATGGTCCAGGGAGGCGGCAGCAGTGTGGCCAGTGCCACCGTAGCCGCCGTGGCCACCAGTATCGTCACGGCCACCTGGAGCAGGCCCAGGCCAAACACATGCTTGCGCATGGCGCGCAGCTTGGGCAGGTTGAATTCCAGGCCGATGACAAACATCAGAAACACCACGCCGAATTCCCCCAGATGGCGCACGCCGTCTGAATTCTGGGACAGGGCCAGGGCGTTGGGTCCCACGGCGATACCCACCGCCAGATAGCCCAACATGGGGGGCAACTGGAAGTAGCGGCAGGCCACCACACCCAGCACCGCGGCCAGCAGGTAGAGAAGGGTAATTTCCAGTCCGGTCATGGCGACATACTAGCAAGAGACGTTCCGCTCTATAAAATGCCGGGATGATGGATCAAGCACCCCGGCACCCGGCCCCTTCGGCCCAACGCGCAATTGCATTGGCGCACGAGACCCTGGACATTGAAGCGGCGGCCGTGCTGGGATTGAAGAACCGGGTGGGACCGGCGTTCGCCCAGGCGGTGGAGATGGTGCTGGCCACGCAGGGTCGGGTGGTCGTGATGGGCATGGGCAAGAGCGGTCACATTGGCCGCAAGATTGCCGCCACACTGGCCTCCACCGGAACGCCGGCGATGTTTGTGCATCCGGCCGAAGCCAGCCATGGCGATCTGGGCATGATCACGGCCTCCGATCTGGTGCTGGCCATTTCCAACAGCGGCGAGTCCCAGGAAATGGCCGCTATTTTCCCAATGCTCAAACGCCTGGGTGCGCCGGTGGTGGCCATGACTGGAAACCCGCAGTCCACGATGGCCTTGCACGCCAACCTGTGGCTGGACGCCGCCGTCGACAAGGAAGCATGCCCGCTGAACCTGGCGCCCACCGCCAGCACTACGGCCCAGTTGGCCCTGGGAGATGCACTGGCCGTGGCCCTGCTGGATGCCAGGGGTTTTCGGGCCGAAGACTTTGCGCGCTCTCACCCGGGCGGGGCCCTGGGGCGCAAGCTGCTCACGCACGTCAGTGATGTGATGCGCTCGGGCGATGCCGTGCCCCGCGTGGCACCAAGCGCCGGTTTCAGCGCCTTGATGCGCGAAATGGGTGCCAAAGGCCTGGGTGCCACCGCCATTGTGGACGCTGAGGAACGGGTGCTGGGCATCTTTACCGACGGTGATTTGCGCCGTCTGGTGGAGCAGGGCGCCGATCTGCGACACAAGACCGCGCAGGAAGTCATGCACCGCTCCCCGTTTACCGTGGATGAACACGCTCTGGCGGTCGACGCGGCCGAGCTGATGGAGCGCAACCGCATCACCAGCGTGCTGGTGGTGGATGCCGATGGGCGTCTGTGTGGCGCGCTCAACAGCAACGACCTGATGCGTGCGAAGGTGATTTGACAATGCAAGTGGCCCCCAAGCCCGCTTTGAATTTCGACCCAGCCTTGTTGCTCAAGGCCCAGGGCGTGAAGATTGCCTTCTTCGATGTGGACGGCGTGCTGACCGATGGCGGCCTGCTGTTTTCCGAAGCTGGCGAGACGCTCAAGCGCTTCAATACCTTGGATGGACATGGCCTGAAGCTGCTGCAGCGTGCCGGTATTACACCGGTGGTGATTACAGGGCGCGATTCCAGGGCGCTGCGCGTGCGCCTGCAGGCCCTGGGCATAGAGCACGCCCACTTTGGCACCGAAGACAAGCGCCCCGCCGCCGAGCAGACGCTGGCCACGCTGGGGTTGGACTGGCGCCAGGCCGCGGCCATGGGTGACGACTGGCCCGATCTGCCGGTGATGCGCCGCTGTGCCTTTGCCTGCGCCCCGGCCAATGCCCATGCCGAAGTGCTGGCCGCAGCCCACCATGTGACGACGGCACGCGGTGGCGACGGCGCGGCGCGGGCGTTTTGCGACATTCTGCTGGTGGCCAGCGGCCGCTACGTGGACCTGCTGGAACCGTACTTCCAATGATCTCCCTGCTGCGTGTGGCGGGGGATCGGTTCCTGCTGTACTTCCCGCTGATTTCCATGGGCCTGCTCGCATCGGGTACCTACTGGCTGGTGCGCAGCACACCACCGGCCAGTGGGCCGGTGGTGCAGAAGCCGGTGCGCCACGAGCCCGACTACTTCATGCAGGATTTTCTGGTGCGCACCTTTGATGCCCAGGGCCGTGTGCGCACCGAGGTGCAGGGCACCAAGGCCCGCCACTACCCCGACACACTGTGGCTGGAGATCGACGCCATCCGGGTGCGCTCCTTCGACGAGCAGGGCCGCATGACCACGGCGACGGCCGAGCGCGGGCTGACCAACGAAGACTCCTCCCAGGTGCAATTGATGGGCAACGCCGTGGTGGTGCGCGAGGCCGATGCCAGCCAGGGCACCAACGGTGCGCCGCGCGTGGAATACCGTGGTGAGTTCCTGCACGCCTTCATGAATACCGAGCAGGTACGTTCGCACAAGCCGGTGGAGTTGGTGCGTGGCAAGGACCACTTCACCGCCGAGCGCATGGACTATGACAATGTGGAGCAGGCCCTGCACTTGAGCGGCCGGGTGCGCGGCACGCTGATGCCGCCGAATCCGGCGCAACCCTAGGAGGCAGACGATGTCCCAATTGGTCTTTATCACTGGCGCGTCCAGTGGCATCGGGCAGGCACTGGCGTGGCGTTACTACCAGGCGGGTTATGCGCTGGCCTTGGTGGCGCGGCGCACTGATGAGATCCAGGCCTGGGCGCTCAGCAGCGGCCTGGACCCGGCGCGCTACCGCATCTACAGCGCGGATGTGGCGGTGGTGGACAGCATTGTGGCGGCCACGCAGCAGTGTCTGCAGCAGCAGGGCGTGCCGGACGTGGTAATTGCCAATGCCGGAATCAGCATCGGTATGGATACCGCGGTGCGGGGTGATCTGGATGTCATGGCGCGGACCTTTGCCGTCAACAACGTGGGGCTGGCGGCGACTTTTCATGCCTTTATCGACCCCATGACCCAGCGCGGCTCAGGTGCCTTGGTTGGCATTGGCAGCGTGGCTGGCATTCGCGGCCTACCGGGACATGGCGCCTACTGCGCGAGCAAAACCGCCGCGATCAGCTATTGCGAAAGCCTGCGCGGGGAACTGCGCTCCAGCGGCATCCGTGTTTGCACGATCTGCCCGGGCTATATCGACACGCCCTTGACGCAGAAGAACCGCTACCGCATGCCGTTTCTGATGTCGGCCAGTGACTTTGCCGACCGGGCCTATGCGGCGATTGCCGCTGGCGACAGCTACCGTGTGATTCCCTGGCAGATGGGTTGGGTGGCCAAGGGTCTGCGCGTGTTGCCGAACTGGCTGTTTGACAAGGTCTTGTCCGGGCGGCCCCGCAAGCGCCGCATCAACGAGGCGTAAGTTCGGTAGCGGGATGCTTCAGGCAACAAAAAAGGACCCGGAGGTCCTTTTTTGTTGCTTGGAGAGAGTGTCTCCGGTAGCTGCTTAGTAGCTGCTACGGCCACCGCCGTAACCACCGCCACCGCTACGGCCGCCGCCGGCGCCACCGCCGTAACCACCGCCGCCGCCACCACCACCACCGTAGCCGCCACCGCTGCGGCCGCCGCCGCCAGCGCCGCCACCGAAGCCACCGCTACGGGGAGGACGAGCTTCCATAGGACGTGCTTCGTTGACGACCAGACCACGGCCACCGAATTGTTGGCCGTTCATGCCGCCGATGGCTGCTTGTGCTTCCGCGTCGCTGCCCATTTCCACAAAGCCGAAGCCCTTGGAGCGGCCGGTGTCACGTTCCATCATGACCTTGGCGCTGGAAACGGAACCGTAAGCCGAAAACGCTTGTTGCAGGTCTTCGTCACGGAAGGAATAGGGCAGGTTGCCCACGTAAAGTTTGTTGCCCATGTAAGGACTCCTCAAAATAACTCAAAACGCGATGGTGTCCAAACCCGCAATCAACAAACCATTGAAGACTTAAAGCAGACGCGAAACTGGTAAATCACCGCAAACCAGTATTGTCTAGATTTCACCGAAATTTCGGCAATACTGCACCATTATGCGGGTAATTCGCGAAGACACCTAATTTTATTTTGGGGTCGTCTCGCCCGCACCTCAATCGTCTGATCCCGCGTAGTTGCGCCACTGGCGCATACTGTTTGTTGCACTCGATGTCCCCACTCCCCCCAGCCCCCTCGCCCGGCCGGGCGAGGGGGCTGGGGGGAGTGGGGACGGTGACTAAGAAAAAAATCCACCACTAGCCCTCGTCAATGTTGCATATGAAGCTATCAAAACAAGAGCAAGCCACAGTCTTACTTCAACAGCCCTTCAGCCTTCATCGCCGCCACAACCGCCGGCCGAGCCGCCACGCGGGCGCGGTAGGCCACCAGATTGGCAAACGGTGCCAGGTCCAGTCCCACGTACTGCGCCCAGTTGGTGACGGTGAACAGGTAGCCGTCGGCCACGGTGAACTGGTCGCCCATCAGGTATTGCTTGCCGGCCAGTTCGCCGTCCACCCACTTCAAGCGGGACTGCAGGCGCTCCAGCGATGCGGTCTTGGTTTCCGTTGGAGTCGTCGGCACGAACAGAGGCGAAAAAGTCTTGTGCACCTCCGTGCCGATGAAGGTCAGCCACTCCTGCAGCTTGTAGCGCTCATAGGTGCCGTTGGCGGGGGCCAGGTTTTTGGCGGGTGCCTGGTCGGCGATGTATTGCACGATGGCCGGGCCTTCATGCAGGCTGCGGCCGTCGTCCAGCGTCAGGTAGGGCACGTAGCCCAGCGGGTTGATGGTGTAGAAGTCGGTGCCGTCGGGCAACTTGTGCGTCTTGGTGGGCGCGAGAATGGCTTCAAAGGCCAGGCCGGCCTCGTGCAGAGCGATGTGGGGGGACAGGGAGCAGGCGCCGGGAGAGTAATAGAGTTTCATGGTGTGTTCCTTGAAGGCAGGTCATGCGAAAGTGCAGCCCACCATGCTAGCGAAAAAACGGTGCCGCTGCCGGGCAGTGCCTTTACCCGGGCTTCACACGGGTTAAGAAAGGCTTCAGACGGTGTCGGTACAGTACGGGCTTTTGATAGGGAGCCGGGAAAATGACCATGGATACGCAAACAACTCCGCGACGCTACAGCAGCGCCAGCATTGCCATGCACTGGGCCATGGTGCTGGTCTTTGTCGCGGTGTACGCCCTGATCAATCTGGCCGATGGCTTCGAGAAGGGCAGTGCCGAGCGGCAGATGGCGCGCGACTGGCATGCCACCTTTGGCCTTCTGGTCTTTGCGCTGGTCTGGTTGCGTATCGTGCTGCGCCTGCTCGGCACCACGCCGCCGATTGAGCCGACGCCGGCCGTCTGGATGGATAAGCTGGCCAAGCTGGGCCACCTGGCGCTGTACGCGCTGATGATCGGCCTGCCGGTGCTGGGCTGGCTGCTGCTCAGTGCGCGTGGCAAACCGATTCCGTTTTTTGGTCTGGAGCTGCCGGCGTTGATGGCGCCGAACAAGGAGCTGGGGACCACCATCAAGGAGATCCATGAGCTGGGCGGCAACCTGGGCTATTTCCTGATTGGCGGCCACGCCGTTGCCGCGCTGTTCCACCACTACGTGCTGAAGGACAACACGCTGCGCCGCATGACGGGTTTTATGCGCCAGCCCTGATCAGGTCGGCGGTCTTCTCGCCAATCACCATGGTTGGCGCATTGGTGTTGCCGGAGACCAGGGTGGGCATGATGGACGCGTCCACCACGCGCAGGCGCGCGATGCCTCGCACACGCAACTGGCCATCCACGACGGCCGTGGCGTCGGAATCGGGCCCCATGCGGCAGGTGCCCACCGGGTGGTATTCGGTGTCGCAGGTGGCGCGCAGGAAGGCTTCCATGGCCTTGTCGTCGTTGATGTCGAACGGGTGCAGGCGCTTGCCGCGGTAAGGCGCCATGGCCTTGGCTTCCAGCACCTCAAAGCCCATGCGCGCGCCCTTGATGGCAACGGCCATGTCGTCGGGGTGGGTGAAAAAGCCGGGGTCGATCAGCGGGGCCTGGTACGGGTCGGCGCTTTGCAGGGTGACACTGCCGCGGCTCTTGGGGCGCATCAGCGTGGTGTGCAGCGTGTAGCCGTGGCCCAGGTGCTGCTTGCGGGTGTGGTCGTCCACGATGCTGGGCAAAAAGGCGAACTGGATGTCGGGATAGTCCGGATTGCCGCAGGTGGACACAAAGCCGTTGGACTCGGACACGCATGTGGTGACCCAGCCCTTGCGCACGTTGCGCCACTGGAAGATGGCCTTGATGATTTCCCAACTGCCGCGCAGCGACATGCCGACCGTGTCTTTCCAGCGCGACGTGCGGTAGATCAGGTTGGAGGTGACGTGGTCCTGCAGGTTCTGGCCCACACCGGGCAGGTCGAGCACGACCGGGATGCCGTGCTGCTTCAAATGGTCGGCCGGGCCGATGCCGGAGAGCATCAGCAACTGCGGTGAGCCATAGGAACCGGCGCTCAGGATGACTTCCTTGCGCGCGCGGATCTGCTGGATCTGGCCATCGCGGCGTAACTCGACACCTACGGCAGTCTTGCCTTCCAGCACCACCTTGCGCGTGTGGCAGCCGGTCCAGACTGTCAGGTTCTTGCGGTCGGCATTGGCGTGCAGGTAGGCGCGTGCCGCGTTCCAGCGCTCGCCGTTGTACTGCGTAGCCTGGGTGGGGGAAATGCCGAACTGGCTGGCGCCGTTGTAGTCGGGGTTCAGGGGAATGCCCTTTTCCATGCAGGCGGCGCGGAAGGCTTCGTTGGCGGGCGAGGGGCTGCGCAGGTAGCTCACATGCAGCGGGCCGCTGTTGCCGTGGTACTTGTTGTTGGTGAAGCAGTGGCTGTTTTCCGCGCGCTTGAACAGCGGCAGCAGGTCGGCATAGCTCCAACCGGGGTTGCCCAAAGCGGCCCAGCCGTTGTAGTCGTTGGGGTTGCAGCGGGTGTAGACCTGTGCATTGACCGAGCTGGAGCCGCCCAGCACCTTGCCGCGTGGCTGGAAGCCCTTGCGGCCGCCCAGCCCCTTTTGCGGCGTCGTGAAGTAATGCCAGCTGTTCATCAGGCCGTAGGGGAGCATGACAGCAAAACCGAGTGGTGCCCGCACAAACACCGAATGGTCTGCGCCTCCGGCTTCCAGCACGCAGACGGTTGTCTGCGGGTCTTCGCTCAGCCGCGCGGCCAGTGCGCATCCAGCGGAGCCGCCGCCGACGATGATGTAGTCAAACTCTTGCATACAGAGGCCCGCTTTTATTTGGTCAGGAAGTCCAGGTACTTGGTGGCGAACTTGCCATAGGGCGGCCACAGGAACTTGATGGCGCTGAAGGGCGCCTGGTAGAACACGGGGCGCATCTTGGAGAAGGTGATGAAGCCCTCAAAGCCGTGGTAGTGGCCCATGCCGCTTTCACCCACGCCGCCAAAGGGCATGTCGTGCTGGCCGGTGTGCAGCACGATGTCGTTGACCGTGGCACCGCCCGACATCACGCGGTTCAGTAGCGTGTGGATCAGGCCCTTGTCATTGCTGAACGGGTAGAAGGCCAGCGGGCGTGGGCCGGAGTTGACGGTGTTGATGACCTCTTCGATGGACGTGTAGGCCACCACGGGCAGCACCGGGCCAAAGATTTCGCGGGTGCGCAGCTCGCAGTCGGGCGGCGCGTTGAGCACGATGTGGGGCGCGATCTTGTGCGTGGCGGCGTCCCACTTCTTGCCGGCAATGAGTTGCACCAGCGTGGCGCCGCGGGATTCGGCTTCCTCCATGGCGCGGGTGATGCGCTTGAAGGCGCGCGCGTCGATGACGGAGGTGTAGTCCGGCGTGTCCAGCGTGGCATAGCGGCCGGAGACGATTTGCTTGGCCAGTTCCACGAACTCGGTGACCTTGGCCTGGGGCACAAACACGTGGTCGGCGGTGGTGCAGATCTGGCCGGCATTGAAGTACTTGAAGAAGGTGATGCGCTCCACCGCTTTCTTGAGCGGGAAGTCGTCGCACACCAGGGCTGGTGCCTTGCCGCCCAGTTCCAGCGTGACGGGGCACAGGTTCTGCGAGGCGGCGGCCATCACGGCGCGGCCGGTGGTGCCCGAGCCGGTGAACAACAGGTGGTCGAACTTGAGCTTGGAAAATTCGATGCCCACGCCACCGGTCTCATCAAAGAAGGCCAGCTTGTCCTTGGGGAAATAGGCAGGGGATTTCTCGATCAGCAGCTTGGCCAGGTTGCGGGAGTTTTCCGACATCTTGACCATGCAGCGGTTGCCGGCGGCAAAGGCGGAGGTCAGACCGCCAAAGCACAAAAAGATCGGAAAGTTCCACGGCACGATCTGTCCCACGATGCCCAGCGGCTGGGGAATCACGCGGTTCTTGGCGCCGAAGAAATTCTTCAGGTCAATGCCGCGGCGTTGCTGCTTCATCCATTGCTTGAGGTGGCTCACGGCATGGTCTACGCCGTCGACGACGCCGTAGACCTCAGCAAACAGCGTTTCATGGCGCGAGCGGTTGCCATAGTCGGCACTGATGGCGTCCAGGATGGCATCGCGGTTGTCCTGGATGAGGGCCTTGAGTTTCTTCAGGTCGGCCTTGCGCTCGGCCAGGCTGGGATAGGGATGCGCGAAATAGGCGGCGCGTTGCAAGGCCAGGGTTTCTTCCAGCGTGGTGCGGATGGCGTCGGTGGGCGTGACGGCGTGCAGGGGGATGGCGGACATGGTGGAGTCGCTTTCTTGTGAATCAGGTTGTGTAGCGGGTGCCCATGCGGTCCAGCTTGCGCAGGAGCGCGGGCCAGGCCAGGGCGGCGCCCAAGCCGGCGCGTGAGTGGGTGTGCATGCGGGCTTCCTTTATGACTGCGTGGCACCTTACCCCGCTGATCTCCACAAGACTGTTAAAAAATTTACAATTTAGGGTATATACCGGGTGGAAATGGATGGCTGACTCAAAAGACGAATTGCTGGTTGCTTTGTCGCGCAACCCCTGGTTTGGTGCGCTGGCATTGAGCGAGCGCCGCGCCATGCTGGCAGCAAGCGATCTGGTGCACCTGCGTGCCGGCGAGATGCTGTACCGCAAGGGCGATCCCGTGGGTGGATTTATAGGCGTGGTGGAGGGCGCGTTCAAGGTGTCCACGCTGGGGGAGGACGGACGCGAGGGGATTCTGTCCATCATCGAAGCCGGCAACTGGTTTGGTGAGGCCTCGCTGATCGACGGCCTGCCGCGCCCACACGACGCCACGGCGGTGCAGGTCAGCACGGCGCTGGTCATCAGCCCGCCGGCCTTCAACCGGCTGATGCAGCGCGCCGTCTTTGCCCGCGCGGTAGGGGTGCTGCTGTGCAGCCGGGTACGGGCGCTGTATGGGCTGGTGGAGGACGCCATGCTGCGCTCGACCCGCACCCGCATTGCCCGCCGCCTCCTGGTGCTGGCGCGCGGCGACGCGACCATGGCCAGCGACGCCCGCGCCAGCGTGGCCGTGTCGCAGGAGGCCCTGGCGATGATGCTGGGTATTACCCGCCAGACGCTGTCCAAGGAGCTGAAGGCGCTGGTGAGCGCCGGTGTGCTGACGTTGGGCTATGGCCGTATCGAGATCGTGTCGCTGGCCGAGCTGGAGGTGCGCGGCGCGCTGGTCTGAGCGTTAATTGCTATTGAAAATATAGCTGTTCACGCATATTCCACGAGGGCTAGAGCTGTATTTGTCTAAGCAAGACGCTGGGCCGCCCACAGCACCCTGTCGATCACGGCCTGGGCGCTGTGGCGGTGCGATTCCGATTTCAGCAGTCCGGCTTCGTCAAAGGCTTCGCTGGCGTGGCCCAGCGCAAACTGTTTGGGGCAGACCCAGCACTGCAGGTTCTGCATCAGCGGATTCAGGTGGCTGAGCGAACGCAGGCCGCCCAGGGCGCCGTTCGATGCGCTGAGCAGGCCGACGATCCTGCCCTCGAAGGGCTTGCGGTCGTCCGCCCAGACCGGGTGGCCTTTGACCGGGCTGGAGGCCCAGTCGATGGTGTTTTTCAGCAGGCCGGTGTAGCTGCCGTTGTATTCCGGCGAGCAGATGATCCAGGCCGGATGGGCGTCCATGATCTCTTTGAGGCGGATCACATCGGGCGGTGTGCCTTGGGCTTCCTGGTCGGCGTTGTAGAGCGGAATGTTGAGTGTGGACAGTTCCAGGTGCGTAACTTCTGCGCCGGCTGCGCGGGCCTGTGCCGCCACATTGGTGGCCAGGCGGCGGTTGAAGGAATGCTGGCGGGTGCTGCCCGCAAAGACGAGGAGTTTGGTCATGGGCGTATTGTCGTCAAACCTGGGTGTTGGTTGTTCGCCTGTTTGCGGAAGACCACTGTAAGTGGTAGCCGTAGTACGCGCCCGCCGCTGGATTGGGGCATGCGTTTTGCTCCGTGTCCCCCGGCCTTCGGCCTCCTCCTTGACCTGCGCAAAACGCATACCCCAACCCAGGGGCTCGGAACTGAGCAATACCGACGGAGATTGCCGGCGTGCCAACACCGTGCGGGATCAGGCGGACTGGGTGCTCTGCGAAGCGAGGTCAAGGAGGAGGCCGCAGGCCGGGGGACACGAGCGCAGCAGAGTACCCAGCCCACCTGACCTACCAACAAAGACGCAAGCGGATTCCCGCCATGCGCCAAAAAATCAGGCAACCGGTAAAATCGCGGCCTATCCCTCTATGGGTGCGAACTGAAGTCCCTGCGCACCCCACAACGAACGCCATGCTCTACCCACAAGATTTCGATGTCATCGTCGTTGGCGGCGGCCATGCCGGCACCGAGGCTGCGCTGGCGGCTGCCCGCATGGGCTGCAAGACCCTGCTGCTGACCCACAACATCGAGACCCTGGGCCAGATGAGCTGCAACCCGTCCATCGGCGGCATCGGCAAGGGCCATCTGGTCAAGGAAGTGGACGCCCTGGGCGGCGCCATGGCGCTGGCGACCGACGAGGCCGGCATCCAGTTTCGCATCCTCAACTCCAGTAAAGGTCCGGCCGTGCGCGCCACCCGTGCCCAGGCAGACCGCATTTTGTACAAGGCCGCCATTCGCCGCATGCTGGAGAACCAGCCCAACCTCTGGCTGTTCCAGCAGGCGGTGGATGACCTGATGGTGGAGGGCGACCGGGTGGTCGGTGCCGTCACGCAGATTGGCGTTCGCTTTCGCTCCAAGACCGTGGTGCTGACCGCCGGCACCTTTCTGGACGGCAAGATCCATGTGGGACTGAACAACTATGCCGCGGGCCGTGCCGGTGACCCACCGGCCGTATCCCTGAGTGCGCGCCTCAAGGAGTTGAAACTGCCGCAAGGCCGACTGAAGACTGGCACGCCACCGCGTCTGGACGGCCGCACCATCGACTTTTCAAAATGCCAGGAGCAACCGGGTGACGGCATGCCCGGTGGCATGAGCGCCTCGCGCGGTGGTGCGGCCCAAGGGTCGGTGCCGGTGTTCAGCTTCATGGGCCGGCTCGACATGCACCCGCAGCAGATGCCGTGCTGGATCACCCACACCAACGAGCGCACGCACGACATTATTCGCAGCGGCTTCGACCGCAGCCCCATGTTCACCGGCAAGATTGAAGGGGTGGGGCCGCGCTATTGCCCCAGCGTGGAGGACAAGATCAACCGCTTTGCCGACAAGGATAGTCACCAGATCTTCTTGGAGCCCGAGGGCCTGACCACCCACGAGTACTACCCCAACGGCATCTCCACCAGCCTGCCGTTTGACATCCAGTACGACCTGGTGCGCTCAATGGCCGGGCTGGAGAATGTGCACATCCTGCGCCCGGGCTACGCCATCGAATACGACTACTTTGACCCGCGCGCGCTCAAAAGCAGTTTTGAGACGCGCCAGATCAACGGCCTGTTTTTCGCCGGCCAGATCAATGGCACGACTGGTTACGAGGAGGCGGCGGCGCAAGGCCTGTTTGCCGGGGTCAATGCTGCTCTGCAGTGCCGCGGGCAGGACGCTTGGGTCCCAGCGCGCGATGAGGCCTACCTGGGTGTGCTGGTCGATGACCTGATCACCAAGGGCGTGACCGAACCCTACCGCATGTTCACCAGCCGCGCCGAATTCCGCCTGCAGCTGCGCGAAGACAATGCCGACGCTCGCCTGACCGAGACTGGGCGCAAGATGGGCCTGGTGGATGATGCCCGCTGGAATGCCTTCTGCCGCAAGCGCGATGCTGTTACACGTGAAACAGAGAGGCTTAGAGCGATCTGGGTCAGTCCCAAGAACTTGCCCGCCAGCGAATCCGAGCGGGTGCTGGGCAAGGCGATCGACCACGAATACAACCTGGCGGACCTGCTGCGTCGCCCTAATGTGAACTACGCGGCGCTGATGTCGCTGGACAACGGCCGCTACGGTAACCGGGATTTGCCCGCGACGCTGGGCGGTGTTTCACGTGAAACATCAGCGGCCGAGGGTTCGGCAGCAGCCTTGGCACAGGATGTGTTTGTGGCGGCGGTCATCGAGCAGGTGGAGATTGCGGCCAAGTACTCCGGCTACATTGACCGCCAGAAGGACGAGGTCGAGCGCGCCGCCCACTACGAAAATCTGCGACTGCCGCTCGAGCTGGACTACATGCAGGTGACGGCCCTGAGTATCGAGGCGCGCCAGCGCCTGAATAAACAACGCCCAGAAACCCTGGGTCAGGCCTCGCGCATGTCCGGCATCACGCCGGCCACGATTTCGCTGCTGTTGATTCATTTAAAGAAGGGTAACTTCCGCGGCTTTACGTCGAATGCGGTTGCGGAGGTATCTGCCTGATGCACGCGCTGGAACCGGGATTGCGCCAAGGTCTGGTGGCGCTGGGTTTGACGCTGGATGATGCGCAGGTGCAGCGCCTGCTGGACTATCTGGATCTGATCCAGAAGTGGACCAAGGTTTACAACCTGACGGCTGTGCGTGACCCGGCGGAGATGCTGACGCACCATTTGCTGGACAGTCTGGCTGCCATTCAGCCGTTGCGGCGGCAGTTGCAGAGCCAGGGGCTGGTGGCGACTAATCCGATTCGTTTGCTGGATGTGGGGTCTGGTGCTGGGTTGCCCGGCATTGTGATTGCCATCTGCTGCCCCGAAATCACGGTGCACTGTGTGGATACTGTGGCCAAGAAGGCGGCGTTTATCCAGCAGGTGGCGGTCAGTCTGAAGTTGCCCAATCTGCGAGGTTTGCATGCGCGGGTGGAGTCGCTGACCGAGCTGTACGACGTGGTGAGTTCGCGGGCGTTTGCATCGCTGGTGGATTTCATGAACTGGTCGAGTGGGGCGCTGGCGGAGCAGGGTGTTTGGATGGCGTTGAAGGGCAAGCATCCTGTTGACGAAATTACTGCACTGCCGGTTTCGGTAGAAGTGTTTCACGTGGAACAACTGCAGGTGCCGGGGTTGGGTGCTGAGCGGTGCATTGTGTGGATGCGGGGTCGCCGGGCGTAGTTGGTCTGTAGTGGTGGATATGGGTTGGGGTATGCGTTTTGCTCCGTGTCCCCCGCCCGCTGCGCGAGCTCCTCCTTGACCTACGCAAAACGCATACCCCAACCCATCTGCGGGCGTCGGTTGCATTCGCGCAAATACAGGCGCAAGGGCGTGGTGCTCTCAACACCATAGGCTGGAGTGGTCCTGGGCGTTTTACGCAGGTAAAGGAGGAGCCCGAAGGGCGGGGGACACGGAGTAAAACGGCCAGGGCCACTCCAGCGGGCCAGCCTCTCCATCGCCAATCAACGAGAGAATCCAGACCCCAAGGCCGCGTAACGTAAACTCAGCCCCTCACCCCGGAGGAAAATCCCATGCTTGGCGTTACCGACTACGGCACGTTTGTTGTCACCGTGATTGTCTTTTTGTTGATTCCCGGCCCCGGAAATCTGGCTCTGATCACCTCTACCAGCAAGGGCGGAATCGCGGGTGGCCTGGGTGCCACCATGGGCGTGATCCTGGGAGACCAGGTCCTGATGTGGTCGGCGGTGGCCGGTGTGGCTGCCTTGCTGGCAGCGTATCCTGATGCCTTCCATGCTGTGCAGTGGCTGGGTGCAGCCTACCTTGCCTGGCTGGGTGCCAAGATGCTGCTGGCCAAACCCGGTGCGGCACCGGTGCTCAACATCACCGCTGGTCACTACCTGCGCCAGGCGCTGATGATCACTTTGCTCAACCCCAAGGCCATCCTGTTCTACATGGCGTTCTTTCCGCTGTTCGTTGACCCGGTGCGCCAGCAGGGTCTCGTGACCTATGCCTTCATGGCCGCAACGATTGCGTTCATCACCTTTCTGTACGGGCTGACCTCGGTGCTACTGACGCACTTCCTGGCCGAGCGCATCCGCGCCAACCCCATGGTGTCGCGCGTGCTGGAGAAGATCGCCGGCCTGTTCCTGATCGGTTTTGGCATCAAGCTGGCCGTGTCGCGCTGAGGCGTGACCCCGCTGGCTGTTTCACGTGAAACATTTCCGCCGCTAATTTCCGGTTTCCACTTTCCCCACTGAGCACTCCATGGCCAAAATCTTCTGCGTTGCCAACCAAAAGGGTGGCGTTGGCAAAACCACCACCACCGTCAATCTGGCGGCGGGACTGGCCAAGGTCGGCCAGCGGGTGCTGATGATTGACCTCGACCCCCAGGGTAATGCGACCATGGGTTCCGGCGTGGACAAGCGCAAGCTGGAACTCACCGTCTACGACGTGCTGCTGGAATCCGCGTCGGTGGCCGAGGCCCGCGCCCAGAGCGACAAGCTGAAAGAGGGCGGTTGCAGCTACGACATCCTGGGCGCCAACCGCGAACTGGCCGGTGCCGAGGTCGAACTGGTGGAGGTCGAGCGCCGCGAGAAACGCCTCAAGCAGGCCATTGCCGCCGTGGATGCTGAATACGATTTTGTACTGATCGACTGCCCGCCGTCCCTGAGCATGTTGACGCTCAACGGCCTGTGCTGCGCCCACGGCGTCATCGTGCCCATGCAGTGCGAGTACTTTGCGCTGGAAGGACTGACCGATCTGGTCAACACCATCAAGCAGGTCAAGGCCAACCTGAACGACGACCTGCAGATCATTGGCCTCTTGCGCGTCATGTTCGACCCGCGCATCACGCTTCAGCAGCAGGTCAGCGACCAGCTCAAGGCCCACTTTGGTGACAAGGTATTCGAGACCGTGATCCCGCGTAACGTGCGCCTCGCCGAGGCGCCCAGCTATGGCGTGCCCGGCGTGGTATTTGATCCCGCCTCCAAGGGTGCACAGGCGTTCGTCGCCTTTGCCCAGGAGATGGTGGCCCGCATCCAGGCGATGTAAGCATGGCAGCTATCACCGTCCTGATTCTGCCCGGCTGGCAGAACTCCGGCCCCGAACACTGGCAAAGCCGCTGGGAAGCCCTGCATGGTTTTCAGCGCGTGCAGCAGCACGACTGGATGCAACCCCTGCGCGGCGACTGGATGGCGCAACTGGAAGAGGCCGTGCTGGCCGCACCGGGACCGGTGGCACTGGTCGCCCACAGCCTGGGCTGCATGCTGACCGCCGCCTGGGCCGCACACTCGCGCAACACGCACCGCGTCATCGGCGCACTGCTGGTCGCGCCCGGTGACCCCGAGCGCGAAGAGCTTCGCGCCGCGCTGAAAAGCTGGTCGCCCGTCGTTCTGCAGAAGCTGCCGTTTGCCAGCACGCTGCTGGGCAGCCACGACGACCCCTATTGCAGCTTCGCGCGCGCGCAGGCCTTTGCCAGCGCCTGGGGCGCGGACTTTATCGACTACGGCCACAAGGGCCACATCAACGCCGACTCCGGCCTGGGCGACTGGCCACAGGGGCTGGCGCTGCTGCACCAATTGATGGAACTGAAGAAAGAGAACGCATAAATGGTCACCAAGAAACCCAAGGGCCTGGGCATGGGTCTGGAAGCACTGCTGGGCCCCAAGGTCAAAGACCGGGCACCGGCCGAGGAGACGGTGGCCAATTCCGGCGTGCCCAGCACGCTGGTGCTGGACGACATGGTGGCCGGCCAGTACCAACCGCGCACCCGCATGGACGAGGGCGCCCTGTACGAACTGGCCGAGAGCATCAAGGCGCAGGGCATCATGCAACCGATCCTGGTGCGTCGCCTGACTGGCGGCGCGAACGCCGGCAAGTACGAAATCATCGCCGGCGAGCGCCGTTTCCGCGCCGCCAAGCTGGCCGGCCTGGAATCGGTCCCGGTGCTGGTGCGCGATGTGCCGGACGAGGCGGCCGCCGCCATGGCGCTGATCGAGAACATGCAGCGCGAGGACCTGAACCCGTTGGAAGAGGCCCACGGCCTGCAGCGCCTGATCAAGGAATTCGGCCTGACCCACGAACAGGCCGCGCAGGCGGTCGGGCGCTCGCGCAGCGCCGCCTCCAATCTGCTGCGCCTGCTGAATCTGGCCGAGCCGGTGCAGACCATGCTGATGGCCGGCGACCTGGATATGGGCCATGCCCGCGCGCTCTTGACGCTGGAGCGCGGCACGCAGATCACGGCGGCCAACCAGATTGCGGCCAAGAAGATGTCGGTACGCGAGGCCGAGAGCCTGGTCAAGAAGCTCAGTGCCGAATTCGAGCTGGTGGCCACCAAGCCCAAGAAGGAAAAGTCCCGCGACATCAAGCGCGTGGAGGAAGAACTCTCCGACCTGCTGATGGCCCAGGTCGAGATCGTCGTCAAGAAGCGCGTCAAGCGCGCCGGGCGCATGGAGGAAATGGGTGAGGTTGTCATCCAGTTCGGCTCGCTGGACGAACTCAACGGCCTGATCGAACGCCTGTCGCCGGGCGGCAGCCGCTAGACGGCCGGTCCGAGTTGGCATGGTATGCTATAAAAATAATAGCTGTCTGCGCACTATTGACGAGGGCTAAAGGCATTTTTCATCTATGAACCTGGTGTCCGGGCTGTTTGCACGGCTGTCCATCTGGCCGCTACCGGCGGTGCTGACCTGGTTGGCTGCCTGGGGCGTGTTCCGCCTGCTGCTGGAGCAGGACATTGCGCCCGATTCGGCGCTGGGCGCAGCCACCGCGCTGGGCGTCGCCTTGAGCCTGTGGGGCGACACCTGGTGGCGCCGGGTGTTCATTGCCGCGGGTTTTCCGCTGTCCCTGGCACTGACATTGCCCAGCCTGGGGCTGGCCGCGCTGCCGGCCTGGGCCTGGCTGGTGCCGCTGTTGCTGCTGTTGTCGGTCTATCCGCTGAACGCCTGGCGCGATGCGCCGCTGTTTCCGACCCCGCCGCGTGCCCTGGACGAACTGCCCCGCTTCGCGACGCTGCCCGCTGGTGCGCGGGTGCTGGACGCCGGCTGTGGTCTGGGCCAGGGCCTGGCGGCGCTGCGCCGTGCCTACCCGCAGGCCCGGTTGCACGGGTTGGAGGGCAGCTGGCCGCTACGCTGGATGTGCGCGCTGCGCTGCCCCTGGGCGCAGGTGCGCCACGGCAACATCTGGTCGGCGGACTGGTCCGGTTACGACCTGGTCTACTTGTTCCAGCGCCCGGAGAGCATGCCCCACGCCGTCGACAAGGCGCGCGCCGAACTGCGCCCCGGTGCCTGGCTGGTCAGTCTGGAATTTGAGGCGCGCACCCTGCGTGCGACGGCACAGTTCACCGCACCCGGTGGCAAAATGGTATGGTTGTACCAGGCGCCCCTTGAGACGCCACAAGGAGACTGAGCATGCCATCTGATACCTCCGCGGTCCAAGCCGCTGTGACCGATGCGAACGAAATCCCGCATGCCCGGCAGGTGCTGGTGTTGGCCTTGACCACGCTGGCCGAACAGCGCGAGGCGGATTCCGAGAGCCACATCCTGCGGGTGCAGAACTATGTGCTGAAGCTGGCCCAGGCGCTGTCCCAAACCCCGAAGTTTGCCGAACTGCTGACGCCGGCCTATATCGACACGCTTTACTTAAGCGTGCCGCTGTACGACATGGGCTCCATCGGCATCCCCGACCGCATCCTGCTCAAGCCCGGGCGCCTGACACCCGACGAGCTGACCATCATGCGCACCCACCCCACCATCGGCCACGCCGCCATCGAGCGCGCCGAAAAAACCCTGGGCCGCCCCTCACCCCGGCTGGGCATCACCAAGGACCTGGTGCTGTGCCACCAGGAGAAGTGGGACGGCAGTGGCTACCCGCGCCAACTGGCCGGTGAGGACATCCCGGTGGCCGCACGCATCATGGCGATTGCCGACGTCTACGACGCGTTGATCAGCAGCAAGGTCTACAAGGACGGCGTGCCGCACGACAAGGCGGTGCAGATCATCTTCGGCGAGCGCGGTGCCCACTTCGACCCCGACATGGTGGATGCCTTCATCGAAATCCAGGACGAGTTTGCCGCCATTGCCGAGCGCTTTGCCGACACCGAAGCCGACATGCAGCACAAGATCGAATACATGGCCAACGCCATTGCGGAGATCGCCTCGCTGTAGGCTGGCCAGACGCCGGACTTATGCGTCAAATCGGCCGCTAGCCCTTGTGGAATCTTCGTGACAAGCTATTGAATTTATAGCGAAAAGATCTTCCCCGGATTCAGGATGTTGTGCGGGTCCAGCGCCCGCTTGATGGCGCGCATCATGTCCACGGCGCCGCTGCCGGTCTCGACCACCAGGAACTCCATCTTGTGCAGGCCTACGCCGTGCTCGCCGGTGCAGGTGCCGCCCAGCTTGAGCGCACGCTCGACCAGCTGGTGGTTCAGGCGCTCGGCGGTTTCGCGCTCGGCCGGCACGTTCGGGTCGATCAGGTAGCCCATGTGGAAGTTGCCGTCGCCCACGTGGCCGACCAGGAAGTAGGGGATGCCAGCCTGCTGCGCCTCGGTCACCGAGTCCAGCAGCGCATCGGCCAGGCGCGAGATCGGCACGCAGGTGTCGGTGGTGATGGCCTTGCAGCCGGGGCGCGACTGCACGCCGGCAAAGTAGGCGTTGTGCCGTGCGGTCCACAGGCGGGTGCGCTCCTCGGGCGTGGCGGCCCATTCAAACGTGTTGCCGTTGTTTTCCGCGGCAATGGCCTGCACCAGTTCCACCTGCTCGTTGACACCAGCCGGGGAGCCGTGGAATTCCATCAGCAGCATGGCGCTTTCCGGCAGGCTCAGTTTGGAGTGCTGATTGACCACCTTCACGGTCGTGGAGTCCAGCAGCTCGCAGCGCGCAATCGGCACGCCCAGCTGGATGATCTGGATCGTGGTGTTGACCGCATCGGCCAGCGACGCAAAGCAGCAGGTCGCCGCCATCACCGCCTCGGGCAGTGGATACAGCTTGACGGTGACCTCGGTGATCACGCCCAGCGTGCCTTCGCTGCCCACCATCAGGCGGGTCAGGTCGTAGCCGGCGGACGACTTCTTGGCCAGCGTGCCGGTGCGGATGATTTCGCCGCTGGCGGTGACCACTTCCAGCGCCAGCACGTTCTCGCGCATGGTGCCGTAGCGCACGGCGTTGGTACCGCTGGCGCGGGTCGCGGTCATGCCGCCAATCGTCGCGTCGGCGCCCGGGTCGATGGGGAAGAACAGGCCGGTGGACTTGACGGCGGTGTTGAGCTGGGTGCGCGTTACGCCGGGCTGCACGGTCACGGTCAGGTCTTCAGCGTTGATGGAGAGCACCTGGTTCATCTGGCTGACATCCAGGCTGATGCCGCCTTCGACGGCCAGCAGATGGCCCTCCAGCGAAGTGCCGACGCCAAACGGAATGATGGGCACCTGGTACTGGGCCGCCAGCTGGACAACGAAGGCGACCTCGTCGGTGCTCTGCGCAAAGACCACCGCGCCGGGCGGTGGCACGTCGAACGAGGACTCGTCGCGCCCGTGCTGCTCGCGCACCACCTGCGCCGTGGAGCAGCGCGTGCCCAGGCGGGCCTGCAGCGCCTCAATCAATGCCGGTGGCACGGGCCGTTGGTTCACGGTGGGGAGCAAATGCAAGGGGGGAGTAGGGGCATTCATGGGGTCAGTTTACGATAGGGGCACAATTTTTGTGCTTTCATGGAGCTGACTATGGGCCTTCGCCTCTCGCAAATCGCCACCCGCACCGGGGACAGTGGCACCACCGGCCTGGGGGACAACACCCGGGTCTCCAAGAACAGCCTGCGTGTGCACGCCATGGGTGATGTGGATGAACTCAACTCCCACATCGGCCTGCTGCTGTGCGAAGACATGCCAGGCTCGGTGCGCACGCTGCTGGTGGAAATCCAGCACCAACTGTTCAACCTGGGCGGTGAGTTGTCCATCCCCGGTTTTGAGCTGCTCAAGTCCGAAGCGGTGCTGACGCTGGACCAGGCGCTGGCCGATTACAACGCCGACCTGCCGCGCCTGCAGGAATTCATCCTGCCGGCCGGTACCCGTGCCGCATCCCAAGCCCACGTGTGCCGCACGGTGGCACGCCGGGCCGAGCGCGCGGTGGTGGCCCTGGGTACGGAGGAGGCGCTGAAGGACGCGCCGCGCCACTATCTGAATCGCCTGTCGGACCTGATGTTCGTGCTGTCACGCGTGCTCAACCGCTACCGCCCTGACGGCAGTGTGGGTGATGACGTGTACTGGAAGAGCGAGCGCATGGCAAAGGCGGCAGCGGAGTAGGGTTGTCACCAGCGTGTCTGATAGCCGGGGGGCGGGCGTGCAACACTGTCACGTTCCAGACACCGTGAATTTCATAACACCATGGCCGAGACAAGCCCCACACACCCAACCGCCCCCAACACCCCCCAGATCCGCCTGTACCAGGATTGGCTGCGCCAGCACCGCGGACTGAGCTTCGAGACCTACCGCGAACTCTGGCAGTGGTCCATCACCGACCTGGATGCCTACTGGCAAAGCGTCTGGGATTACTTTGAACTGCAGTCGCCGACGCCGCACACCGCGGTGCTGGCCAAGAATGCCATGCCCGGCGCCGTCTGGTTCCCCGGTGCCCAGACCAATTACGCGCAGCAGGTGTTACGCCATGTGGCGCCGGCCGACGCCGCCGGCTTTCCGGCCGTCATCAGCCGCAACGAAAAGGGCGACCACCGCGAACTGAGCTGGCCCGAGCTGCGCCGCCAGGTCGCGTCGCTGGCGCTGCACCTGCAGGCGCACGGCGTGATGCCGGGCGACCGCGTGGCCGCCTACCTGCCCAACACGCCCGAGGCCATGGTCGCCTTTTTGGCCACGGTCAGCATCGGCGCGGTGTGGAGCGTGTGCGCACCCGACATGGGCGCCAATGCCGTGCTGGACCGCTTCCAGCAGATCGAGCCCAAGGTGCTGATCGCCTGCGACGGCGTGCGTTATGGCGGGCGTGACTTTGACCGCATGGGCGTGGTGCAGGAGTTGCGCGATGCGCTGCCCACGGTGCGCCATGTCATCCTGCACGCCAACCTGGGGGTCGCAGACGATCCGCAGTACGCTACTAATTCAATAGCTGCATGTGACCGTTTCACGAGGGCTACTGCCCGAAATGACGCAAGTACTTCGGCGTTTGAGCCGCTCTGGCTGCCGTTCGACCACCCGCTGTGGATCGTCTATTCCAGCGGCACAACGGGCCTGCCCAAGGCCATCGTCCATGGCCACGGCGGCATGATCCTGGTGGCACTGGCCATGAAGGTGCTGCACAACGATGTGGGCTGCAGCTACGAAGCCAACAACTGGGGCGAGCGCTTCCACTGGTACAGCTCTACTGGCTGGGTGATGTGGAACGCCCAGGTGGCCGGCCTGCTCAGTGGCACCACCTGCGTCCTCTTCGACGGCAACCCCGGTGCAGGCAAGCCCCAGGGCGCCAACGCAACCGCGCCGGTTCAGCCGGACTGGACCACGCTGTGGCGCTTTGCCAGCGAGACCGGCGTCACCTATTTTGGTGCCGGCGCTGCCTTCTACGCGAATTGCATGAAGGCTGGTGTGGACCTTGCAGCGTGTGGCGACCTGTCGGCCATTCGCGCGCTGGGCACGACTGGATCACCCTTGTCGCCCGAGGCGCAGAACTGGGGCACGGAGCAGTTCCGCCGCATCGCCACGACGGCGGCGCAGGAAGACATCTGGTGGTGCAACATCTCGGGCGGCACGGACTTCTGCGGAGCCTTCATCGGTGGCAACCGCGAGCTGCCGCAGGAACCCGGCGTCATGCAGTGCCGCTTACTGGGCTGCGCGGTGGAGGCCTGGAACGAGGCCGGCGAACCGGTGCTGGGCGAGGTCGGTGAACTGGTCTGCAGCCAGCCGATTCCGTCCATGCCGCTCTATTTTTGGAACGACCCCGGCAATGCGCGCTACCTGGCCAGCTATTTCGAGATGTATCCGGCTGGCCATGGCCGCAAGCCCGGTGGTGGCGATGCACCGGCGGAGATGGGCGGCGTCTGGCGCCACGGCGACTGGCTGCGCGTGGGCACCAAGGAAGCCGGCGGCGAGGGCTGCGTGATCTTCGGCCGCAGCGATGCAACCATCAACCGCCACGGCCTGCGCATGGGCACCAGCGAGCTGTACAGCGCCATCGAGGTGCTGCCCGAAGTCATGGACAGTCTGGTCGTGGACCTGGAATACCTGGGGCGCGAGAGCTATATGCCGCTGTTCGTCGTGCTGCGCCCGGGCCTGACGCTGGATGACGCCTTGCAACGCAAAATCGTCGACGCCATCAAGACGGCGTTGAGCCCGCGCTTTGTGCCCAACGCCATCTTCCAGGTGGCCGAGGTGCCGCGCACGCTGTCGGGCAAGAAGCAGGAGCTGCCGATCAAGAAGCTGCTGCTGGGCCAGCCGCTGGAGAAGGTTGTCAACAAGGACGCCATGGCCAATCCGGGGTGCCTGGACTGGTACGTTGAGTTTGCCCGGCAGCGCCGGGCGACTTAGGCCTTGGGCGCCAGGATCGCCATGGTGATGCGCGACACGCAGGTCAGCTCGCCGGCCTCGTTGCGCAGTTCGATCGCCCATACATGCGTGGTCCGCCCGATGTGCACCGGACGCGTGATGCCGGTCACCCAGCCGCTGGTGGCGGCGCGCAGGTGGTTGGCATTGATGTCCAGCCCGACCACGCGCGTGCCTTCGGGGCTGGCACAGGCGGCGGCGCAGGAGCCCAGGGTTTCGGCCAGCACCACGCTCACGCCACCATGCAGCAGGCCGTAGGGCTGGCAGGTGCGCTTGTCCACCGGCACGCGCGCGGTGATGAAGTCGTCGCCGACCTCCAGAAACTCGATGCCGAGGTGGTCGGTGGCGGTGTTGACACTGAAAGCGGTCAGGGTTTCAACCGTGGTGGGGCGTTTCCAGATGGGCATGGGAATTGCTATTTAATTGTCACAAACTGTGGGTATAAACCCTGTTAGCGAAAACGCTAGGTGCCGTTCTGTCAGCTTCATGCAAAGAAACGCATGGGCAACTTACAATGGCCGCTTTCAATTTTAGCAGTTTACGGACGCTGCGCCCCCGGATTCCGACCCGGAATTCAAACGCCAGTTAGTAGTTTTTCTATAAGGAAATGATTGTGCATACGAAGTTCAAAGTGCTTGTCCGCGCCTGGGTGTTGACCATTGGCCTCACACTGGGTGGCGTTGCAGGCGTTACCGCGCCCGCAATGGCGCAGACTGCTGCTCCTGCTGCAGCCGCACCGGCCGCAACCGAAGTGAAGACCGAAGCCCCCGTAGCCGCACCGGCCGCCAAGCCCGCAGCCGCAGAAGCCACCGACAACCCCTATGGTATTGGCGCACTGTGGAAGACATCCGATGCCGTCGCCAAGACCGTGTTGCTGATTCTGGCCATCATGAGTATGGGCAGTTGGTACATCCTGGCCGTGAAGATGCTGGAACAGCGCAAGGTCGCTGGCTTTGCACGTGAAGCCGCAGAGAAATTCTGGGGTGCTGGTACTGTGGCGCAAGGTGCCGCTGCACTGAACAAGGATAGCCCCTACCAGTTCATCGCCTCTTCCGGGCTGGAAGCCACCAAGAAGCATGGCGGCCTGATGGGCCACATCCCCCTGACTGACTGGATCAGCATGAGCATCCAGCGCTCCGTGGACCGCGTGAATCGCGAAATGCAAGGTGGTCTTTCCTTCCTGGCGACCGTGGGTTCCATTTCTCCCTTCGTCGGTCTGTTCGGCACCGTGTGGGGCATCTACCACGCGCTGACCGCCATTGGTATTTCCGGCCAGGCTTCCATCGACAAGGTGGCCGGCCCCGTGGGTGAAGCCCTGATCATGACCGCCATCGGTCTGGCCGTTGCCGTGCCCGCCGTGCTGGCCTACAACTGGCTGGTCAGCCGCAACAAGGGCGTGATGGACGACGTGCGCGGCTTCGGCAGCGATCTGCATTCCGTTTTGCTGGGTTCCACTGCCGCCAAGAGCTAATACGTTGCGTACCGTACGCAGAAGGATGGCTCTATGTCGATGAACGTAGGTAGTGCAGACGCAGATGACGATGCAGTGATCGCAGCCATCAACACCACGCCCCTGGTGGACGTGATGCTGGTCATGCTCATCATCTTCCTGATCACCATTCCGGTGGTCACCACCTCCATCCCGGTTTCCTTGCCCAAGGAGCGGGTGGAGATTCGGGAAACCAAGCCAGAAAACGTCATTATTTCGGTTGACACTGCGGGTGGCATCTACTGGTATGACCAGAAGGTGGCCAACGTGGAGGCACTGGTGGACAAGCTGAAGAAGGTGTCCACCGCCAAGCCCCAGCCCGAGGTGCAGATTCGTGGTGATATGGCTTCCCGTTACGAAGGCGTTGGCAAGATTTTGTACGCATGCCAGCGCGCGGGTATTGTCAAAGTGGCGTTCATCACTGAACCGCCACCCCTGGGAGGCTAACTATGGCTATGAACGTAGGTTCCGGTTCAGGCTCAGGCGAGCCGGAAGTGATGATGGAGATCAATACCACGCCGTTGATCGACGTGATGCTGGTGTTGCTGGTGATGCTGATCATCACCATTCCGATCCAGTTGCACGCAGTCAATCTGGATATGCCGGTGGGTACACCACCGGCCAACAACATCAAGCCGGAAAAAATACAGATCGACATTGATGAAAACAGTGTCGTGTACTGGCAGGGCCTGCCGGTGTCGGCTGCCGAGCTGGAAGCCAATATGGCCACCATCAGTCAGCAGGCGTCGCAGCCCGAGGTGCATATCCGGCCGAACAAGGGTTCGCAGTATGCGGTGTTTGCCAATGTCTTGTCGACGTCCAAGCGCAAGGGCTTGACCAAGATGGCGGTGATCGGAAGTGAGCAGTTTGTCCAATGAATACGCTCGGCTTGCATCCGGTCTATAAACCGAAGGACCCCTCGCGACGCTACAAAGGCATTGCGATTGTGGTCGCGCTGCACATTGTGATTGGCTGGGGCATTGTCTCCGGCACCGCGAGAAACGCGCTGGTGGCCATTAAAAAGCCGCTTGAGGCGGTGGTGATCCAGGAGGTCATCATTCCGCCGCCACCTCCACCGCCGCCCAAGCAGATCAAACCGCCGGAGGCGCCCAAGGTCGAGGCTCCGCCGCCGCCGTTTGTACCGCCGCCCGACGTGGCGCCGCCCGTGACGTCGACTGCGCCGGTGATCCAGTCTGTGGCAACGCCACCACCGGCGCCTGCGGTGATTGCTCCGCCGGCACCACCGGCACCGCCAAAGCCGGCTCCCAACCGCTCGGATATCCGGGTGGCGTGCCCCACACAGGTGACGCCAGAAATGCCCCGCAAGGCGATTCAGGACGGGTCTGAAGGAGTGGTCAAGGCGCAGGCGCTGATCAAGGATGGTGCCGTCAGGGAAGTGACGATTCTGTCCGGTCCGCGCGTATTCCATGCAGCGGTCAAGGCCGCGATGATGCAATACAAGTGCACTGCCGATGCGGGTGAGATTACGGCCACGCAGGAGTTCGTTTTCAAGATCGAATAGGGGTTCAAGACCGCGTCAAGAAAGCCACCTTTCGGTGGTTTTCTTTTTTTTGGGGTGCGCCCGGCAGGGCGCATCTTCTTGGAGGTGAAAGTCCGCATGAGACCCTCCATTTCGAAAAAAAGGGGATGCGCACAGAGTGCCCATCCCCTTTCGTGGAGGCTTCAAACAGAGTGGTTTGGGCGGATAAAGTCCGCGCCACGCTGCTTTCAACCACTAAGCCTGGATTTAAAAGTTGTAGGTCCCACGCACGTAACCAGCGCGGCCGGTTGGATCCGTAAACCGTGGGTCGAAGCCCACCTGGAAAGTGGCGCCCTGGTTCGAGAATGGAGGGCTGGTGTTAAACATATTGCGAACACCCGCCACAATGGTGAGCGCCTTGGTCGGCGACCAGCTGCCATTGATGTCCCACAGTGAGTACGCTCCAACGCTGTTATTGACGCAGCATGCAGCGACCTGATTGGGATCATTCTGATCAAAGTAGCCAGACTTATAACGGTTGGTCAAGCCAAGTCCATACTCACCATACTTCCATTGCACATTGAAGGTGGTTTGCCATTTGAAGACCGGGCCTGTTCCAGAATAAATACCGACGTTCTGATTCCAAATACCGTCAGGTTCATTTTGGTATTCATACTTGTCGACGTAAGTTCCGTTCAACGTGAAGTTGAAGGTTCCCGCGCTGCTGGTGCGCAACAGATACGCCATCGTCAAGTCAACCCCGTTGGTGTTGGTCCCGCCGAGGTTCATCGTGTTGTCTAGCACATAGCCGCAATTAGCACCTGGGCATTGGGAGCCGTCTGTCGACAACGATCCATCCGGTGCGCGTTTAAACAAATATGCGTACTTGGTCGGATTGGAAAAGATCGTTGTATCAGCCAAAGAACCGATGGTGTCGGTCAGTCGAATCCACCACAGATCGACGGCAACGGACAAGTTCTTTGCTGGCTCCAGTGCCACACCAAACGTAAGGTTCTTCGACTTCTCTGGATTCAACTGCTTATTACCCCCTGAGAGGCTCATGAATTGCGATCCACACGCCGTCGGCAACGCGCCTGGAACAGGGTTTCCATTGACGCATTTAACGGGGTCATCCCACGCGTTTGCCGTGTTGGTATAGGTTGTCGGTGCGTTTACGTCGTAGAGGGAGGGGGCACGGAAGCCAGTTGAAGCGGAGCCTCTGAAGAGCACAGAGTTGCTTGGCTGGTAGCGGAAACTCAGCTTGGGATTCGTCGTGCTTCCAAAGTCGCTGTATTTGTCGTAACGAACGGCCCCCGTCACGTCGAACGTTTTGCTAACGGGCAGGTTCAGTTCTGTATAGACCGCAGCAACCGACCGGTCTCCGACCGAATTGGTAGCAGGGTCCACACCCGTACTCGCAACCACTTGCGCAGCAAACGGGGCATTGGCAACAAACGAGAATCTTTCGTTACGGACTTCCGCGCCCACGGCCAAGGCGGCCTTGCGACCTGCGCCCATCCAGTCGCCCAGTTCACGGCTGGCGTGTGCGTCCAGCGCCATCACCTCACCTTTGCCGGTAAGCAGATTTCCGGTCACTTGCGCACTGTTAAGCAGTGCCATTCCGCCAGAAGTCTGTGCTCCGAACGGATTGATAATGCCGTTGGCGACCCCGCTGGTGATGATGTCGCCATTTGTATAGCCACCGGTCAGGTTATTGGTGAGGTCATTCCGGTTGTAGGAAATACCCGTCGAATAATCCCAGCCCCCAGCCGACCCATCCAACGAAACAACCAGACGCTGCTGGATGCTCTCGGATCGGTCTTCGCGCGGACCTGTCGGAACGGCACGCCACTGAACGGCAACTGGCAACGTAGGATCAATCGTGAAATTGGTCGGTGCCGGCGTGATGCCAGCGCCAGGGAAAAATGGGGTTCCTGGATTGACTGTTAATGCGCCGTACGGAACGGGGGCAATCGTCGTGCTGTTGATGCCCTTGGTATAAAAATATTCGACATTGACCTCGGTCTCGCCATTGACCGCAAATGTGCCTTTCAACATGGCAGAGTTGCGAATCGTGGGCGGAATCAAGTTAACCCAGCTTGTATAGTCATAACGGCACTTTGCGCCACTGAGGTGGAAGCTGAATTGGGCATCGCAATTGGGTGCGCTCGGATTTGCGCCGGGACTTGCTGACAAACCGTCAGCGGACGGTTGGAAGTAGTTGGCCGGGTAAGCATTGCCGGAAGATTTCGAGATTCCGAGCGCTGGAATATAGCCGGTGCTGCCAAAAGAACGCTGGGTCGACGATATGCTTTCCTGCGCCTGGTGGTCAAAAAAGCCCATGATGTTGTAACCATCTTTGGTCAGGTCGCCCACTCCAAAGCCGATGTTGACATTGTTGGATTTGCCTCCGCCTAGCTGCGGGGACTCAGCACCAATAGTGATGCTTCCGCCGGTCATGTCCTTCTTCGTAATGAAATTGATTACCCCACCAATGGCATCCGTTCCATACAGCGAAGAAGCACCATCGCGCAAGACTTCAATCCTGTCGAGGGCCGCAAAAGGAATCATGTTCAAGTCCGGCGCTGAACCGTCAAAGGAGCTGTTTGCCATCCGACGGCCATTGAGCAGCACCAAAGTCTTGTTTTGTCCCAAACCACGCAAGTTGGCAAACGCCGCCCCCCCCGTGACCAGACCCACCGATTGGCTGCTACCTTGGGTGGTCTGATTGCCGGAAACCAGGTTCAGGATTTGTTCAACCGTTTCCACGCCGACCTTTTTCAAATCATCGGCCTTGAGCGTTGTGATGGGGACTGAGGTCTCTGCGTCTAGCCGCTTGATTGCCGAACCCGTAACCTCGACGCGCTGCAACGTTGTGGCGTCTTGGGCCATTGCCAAGCTTGGCGCAATCGCAAGCCCACCAAACGCAAGTACGAGTCCTGTGCATAGCTTTGTATGTTTAAACATTAGTTCTCCAAAAAGTTTCGGGAGTCTCATTCCTCCCTGTCAATGGTTTGACGGCCAGCACGCTCCCTCATTGGTGCTTTTGTAAAGCAACCACCCCAAGAAAGTGCAGACCCACTTACAGTTTCATCGGCTATTTGTGACCGATGGAGGCGTTTCAGCAAGAGGCGCGCCCACCAGAAAAATAACTTCCGTGCGCCATGTTAGGAAGCACGTAAGCCTTTTGTAAATAAGGGGTTTCAGTAAAAGTTTCAGTACTGTTACATAAGTACAACGACTGGAAACAAATACTGTTTGACCATTCCCGCAACCGGGGCAAACCGCGTATCGCAGGCTCAGGTACTGGGGGTCTCCCAGCACCCGGGCGGTCTCAACTCAAGATGCACGCGGACTGGGTCTGGGGCGAAATGGTTCGCAAAGGCGGAACACCTTGCGCGCATTCAGCAATGGCCTTGGGGCAGCGCGTACGGAAGACGCAACCGGAGGGCGGGTTGATGGGGGACGGCAAATCTCCCTGCAGGAGCTGCAGCGTCTTGGCCCGCTCAAGCCGGGGATCGGGAACCGGGATGGCCGACAACAGCGCCTGGGTGTAAGGGTGGCTGGGGATGTCGTACAGGGCATGCTTCTGCGCTACTTCCATGGCGCGCCCCAGGTACATCACCATGACCCGCTGGCTGATGTGTTTCACCACCGCCAGATCGTGGGCAATGAAGATCAGGGCCAGACCCATCTCGGCCTGCAACTCCTTGAGCAGGTTGATGATCTGTGCCTGGATCGAGACATCCAGTGCCGACACCGGCTCATCGCAAATGACCACCTTGGGCCGCAGGATCAGGGCACGGGCGATGCCAATACGCTGGCATTGCCCACCGGAGAATTCGTGCGGGTAGCGGTTGATCTGCTGCTCGGTCAAGCCCACACGCAGCATCATGGCCAGCACCCGCTCGTTGTGTTCGGCGGTGCTTAGTTCCGGCGCATGGGTACGCAGCGGTTCACCAATGATTTGCGCCACTGTCATGCGCGGGTCCAGCGACGCCAGGGGATCCTGAAAGATCATTTGCACCGTCTTGCGCTTGGTCTGCCAGGCTTGCTGGCTGGCGCCACGCATTTCGTCGCCATTCCACACCACACTGCCCCCGGTGATGGGTACCAGATTCAGCAGCGCGCGTGCCAGTGTGGACTTGCCACAACCGGACTCGCCCACAATGCCCAGTGTTTCTCCCGCACGCAAGTCAAAGGACACACCGTCCACGGCCTTGAGGAAGCGGGTTGGCGTCCACGGCCAGGCGTTGTCGCCGCGAATCGGGAAATGGACGCGCAGGTCCTTGACCGACAACAGGGGCTGGGATGTATCCATGGCGCCGGTCATGCCACTGCTCCCTGTTCTGCCTTCAGACGCTGCAGGTTGTGCGTCACGTCTTCAATGTTCAAGTGGCACGCGCGCAGCACATGTGCGTCGTGCGCCGCGGGTGCAAACACGGGCCGCACGGTTCCACAGTGGGGCAGGGCCATGGCGCAACGTTCGGTAAAGGGGCAACCTGCCGGGAGCCTGGCCATGTTGGGCGGCGCGCCGGGAATGGCGAGCATGGGAGCGTCACCTCCCTCCAAACGCGGCACGGCGGCCAGCAGACCCGCGGTGTATGGGTGGGATGGGCGATAGAAGATCGCCTCGGCATTGCCCTGCTCCATGACCTGTCCGCCATACAGCACCATGACGCTGTCGCACAGGCCGGCCACCACGCCCAGGTCGTGGGTGATCATGACAATGGCAGTGCCGAAATCCCGTTGCAGTTCGCGCATCAGCGTCAGGATCTGGGCTTGCACCGTCACATCGAGTGCAGTGGTTGGCTCATCGGCAATCAGCACATCCGGCTCGCACAACAGAGCCATGGCGATCATGACGCGCTGGCGCATGCCGCCGGAAAATTCGTGGGGGTACATGCCGATGCGGCGGGCCGCCTCGGGCATCTTGACGGCGTCCAGTGCCTGGATCGCTCTGGTGCGCGCCTCCTTGCGGCTCATGCCTTTGTGGAACTCCAGCACCTCAGTCATCTGCCGCTCGACCGTGAGGTAGGGGTTCAGGGAGGTCATGGGATCCTGGAAAATCATCGCGATGCGGTTGCCGCGAATGCGATTCAGGTCCGCCTTGGGCATGCTGAGCAGGTCCTGCCCCTGGTACAGCACCTGTCCGGTTGCCTGGCCGTTGATGGCCAGCAGGCCCATCATGGCCAGCACGGACTGGCTCTTGCCGGAACCACTCTCGCCCACGATGCCCACGGTCTGGCCCCGGTCCAGTGCGAAACTGACACCGTTGACGGCGCTGATCAAGCCGTCAGGGGTCTGAAATTTCACCCCCAGTTGCCTGACTTCCAATAGTTGCTTTGGTGTAGCGCTCATGCTTCAGCGATCCTTGGGGTCCAGTGCATCGCGCATGCCGTCGCCGATGAAGTTGAAACAATAGAGAGTGATGGAGAGCAGGGCGCCCGGAAACAACAGAATCCACGGCGAGACTTCCATGACCTTGGTGCCGTCTTCAATCAGCACGCCCCAACTGGTCATGGGCTCCTGAATGCCCAGACCGAGGAAGGACAGCACCGACTCGGTCAGGATCACACCCGGCACGGTGACCGTGGTGTAGATCACCACCACCCCCAACAGATTGGGGACGATGTGGGTGCTGATGATGCGGTGCACCGGCACGCCGATGGATCGCGCCGCCTCAACATATTCACGCGAGCGCAGCGACAGTGTCTGACCCCGCACAATGCGCGCCATATCCATCCACGAGAAGACGGTGATGGTGATCACCACCAGATAGAACTCTCGACCCAGAATGGTCACCAGCAGGATGGCGATCAGCAGATAGGGAATGGCGTACATCATGTCCACCACGCGCATCATGAAGGCGTCCACCTTGCCACCCATGAATCCCGCCACGGCGCCCCAGGCGATGCCCACGGTGACCGAAGCAAAAGTCGCCATCAGTCCCACCATCAGGGAGATACGGCCCCCGATGAGACACCGCACCAGCAAATCGCGCCCGGCATCGTCGGTGCCCCAGTAGTGGGCATTGGTCAGGGATGGTGGCGCACTCATGGCGTCCCAGTCGGCGGTGTCAAAGGCATGCGGCAGAACCCAGGGACCCACCACACAGGCCAGGATGATGATGCTGAGCACGGTCAGGCTGATGGCGGCGGCCTTGTTGCGGAAAAACCGGATGCGGGCGTCGGCCCAGAGGTTGCGCGAAGCTTGGCTGGGTTCGGGAAGCTGGCTCAGGCTGTTCACCAGTCCCTCATTCTTGGGGGGAGTCAAAGGATTCACGTTGGGTCCAGTGTTGACGGTGTGGTCGCAACCACTCAGTAGCGGATCTTGGGGTCCAGCAGGGCGTAGGCCAGATCAACCAGCAGGTTCATGGTCACGGCCAGCACGGTGACCAACACGACTAGGCCCAGCACCAGGGTGTAGTCACGGTTTCCGGCACCGTTGACGATCAACTTGCCCAAACCGGGCAGCGAGAACACCGTCTCGGTCACCAGCGCGGCCGTGATCGAGCTGATGCTCAACGGACCCAATGTGGACACCACCGGCAACAGGGCCGGCTTCAAAGCATGGCGCAACACGACCACGCGTTCAGGCAGCCCCTTGGCGCGTGCCGTGCGGATGAAATTGCTGTGCATCACCTCGATCAGGCTGCCGCGCATCACGCGACCGATGGTGGACACGTTGATGAAGGTCAGCAGCATGATGGGCAGCACCATGAAGCGAAATTCGAAATCGTGCCAGCCACCGGCGGGCAGCCATTTCAGAACAATGGCAAACACGATGATCATCACCGGCCCCATGACAAAACTGGGAACGGCACTGCCAATATTGCTGACGAGCATGATGATGTGGTCGGCCACGCTGTTTTGGCGCAGCGCGGCGACTATGCCGACCGCAACGCCGATGCTGGTCGACAGCAGCATGGCGCAACCGCCAATGGCCAGGGACACAGGGAGGGCTTTGCCAACCAGTTCATTGACCGACCAGTCGCCATAGCGAAAGGAGGCGCCCAGGTCACCGTGCAGCAGGCTCTTCAGGTAGAGCAGGTACTGATCCCACAGCGGCAGGTCCAGATGGTATTTAGCTTGCAGATTGGCCAGTACCGCTTCGGAGACCTTGCGGTCGCTGTCAAACGGACCGCCGGGCGTCAGGTGCAGCAAGAGATAGCACACGGAGATGACCACCAACATGGTCGGAATCGCCGACAGGACGCGGCGCAGGGTGTATGACCACATGGGTGGGCCCTCAGTGTTTGATGATGTAGAAGTCTTTGCTGCGGTAGTGGTCCTGGGGATTCAATTCCGAATAGCCGCCCACATAGGGCTTGATGAGGCGCGGCAGCGAGTACTGGAGCAGAGGAATGATGGGGTAGCCGTCCATGATTTTCCTGGAGGCCTGGGTCAGCAATTCCTTGCGCTTGGCCGCATCGGTGGACTGGGTTCCTTTCTGGATGATGGCTTCGGCTTCCCGGTCGCAGTAGAAGTTGGTGTTCTGGTCCGAGTCGCAGCGAACCAGTGCCAGGAAGGTCGTTGCGTCGTTGTAGTCGGCCAGCCAGCCGTTGCGCGCCAGTTGGAATGTTCCATCGTGGCGCTTCTTGGCCAGGACCTTGAACTCCATGGTTTCGGTTTCCATGTTGATGCCCAGCTTGGTCTTCCATTCCGAGGCCACAAACACCGCCATCTTCTTGTGGTATTCGCTGGTGTTGTACGAAAAGCTGTACTTGGTGCCGGGCTTGACGCCGGCCTGCTCCAGCAGCTTCTTGGCTTCGGCCACGCGCTTGTCCATGGGCCAGGTGGCCCATTCGTACGGTGTGGGGTCGGCTCCCACCACGCCGGGCACGATCAGGCTGTAGGCGGCCGCCTGCCCATCTGCGGTGACGCGCTTGGACAGGATCTCGCGGTCAATCACCATGGAGAGCGCCTTGCGAACGCGCACATCCTTGAATACGGGGTCCTTGTTCTGGAAATCGTAATAACGCAGGCCGATGATGGCCTGGTTGCGCAGTTCCTTGGGGTATTTGGCCTTGTAGGCCTCAAATACGCCAGGCGGCAATTGGTAGACGTAATCGGTCTCGCCGGACTCCCATAGTTTGACGTCGGCAAACTGGTCTTCAATGGGCAGGTACGTCACCTTGGTCAGTTGCACGTTGGCCGCATCCCAGTACTGGGGATTCTTTTCCACCACGATGCGGTTGTTCACCTGCCAGTCCTTGAGCACAAAGGCGCCGTTGCCGACCATGTGACCGGGCTTGACCCAGTCCTTGCCCCATTTTTCAATGGTGGCCTTGTGGACCGGCCCTAGCTGCGTATTGCTCACCAGCTCCGGCATGAAAGCAACAGGGTCTTGCGTCTTGATTTCCAGGGTGAACTTGTCCAGCGCCTTCACGCCCAGCTCGGTGGTCTTCTTCTTGCCTTGCGCGACTTCCAGGCCATTGAGCAGAAAGACGCCAAACGTCGTTGCGTAGGGCGATGCGGTCTTGGGGTCCACGAAGCGGCGGATGCCATACACAAAGTCTTCTGCGGTGACGGGGTCGCCATTGGAGAACCTGGCGTTCTGGCGCAGCTTGAAGACCCAGGTCGTGGCGTTGGTCTGCTTCCAGCTTTCCGCAACGCCGGGCACCGTCTTGCCGGCCGTATCGGTGGCCGTCAAACCCTCGAACAGGTCGCGCATGATCTGGTTGGCGGGCACCGTCTCGGCGACCGCCGGGTCCATGCTCTCCGGCTCGGAGCCGTTGCTGCGCACAAATGTCTGGGTGGCATTGAGCTGGGTGCCAGGGGGGATGGTGGCAGCGAGGCCGGAGCCCACGAGAGCCAGGGACAGGGCCGCGATGGCCGTCAATGTGAAACGCGATTGCATGGTGTTCCTAATCGTGTGAGGACTAGCCTGGTTCGTTGTGCAAACGCGAGCCAATCCCGCCGGGTTGCAGATAAGCATTGGAGGAAGGTGCCGAATTGTAGGGGCTGACTCCGTTCTTACGCGCAGGCAATGGTGGGGGTAAACCCGCTATTGCTTGGGCAGCTTGCTGGTATCGATATCCACGTAACGCCAAAATCCCCGCGATACCGGATGTCGGCGGTAGCCGAGCAGCCAAGGCTGCATCAGGTCGGTGCGAATGCGGTGGACGCCGAATTTGTAGGGCATGTAGGCGACCATGATTTTGGCCATTCTTTGCATGAGCGCCAGCCGCTGCGGACCATCTTCCAAAAAGAGCTGTTTCCTGAAGAGTTCGTCAAATTCTGCACTCTCGAAACGCGACAGGTTGCCTTCGCCTTTTTCGGGGCCGTAGCCCAGCCGCAACTGGTCCTCGGCGTCGGGGATTGATGCGCTGAATCCGAGTCCCCACATCTGCAGCTTGCCGGAGCGGGCCGCCTTGAGGTGCTCGGGCCATTTGCCGGTCTTGAAGACGATTCGGATGCCGACGGCATCCATGTTCTTCTTCCAGATTTCATTGAGTTCACGGTCGGCAGCGGTTGGCGTGGTCGCGTATTCCAGCACCAGCGGCGAGCCGTCGGGCATGTCGCGCCAGCCGTCGCCGTCGCGGTCGACATAGCCGTACATGTCCAGCAGCGCGCTTGCGCGCGCCCGGCTGAATTCACTCGCTTCGGTCTTGAACGTGGGGTCGTAGCCGTACGTCATGGGTGGCATCGGGCCCTGGGCCGGAATCGCCTGGTTGCGCCGTGGCAGGCGAATTTCTTCCTCCGTGTTGTAAGCCAGGGCAATGGCGCGGCGCAGGGCCACCTTGTCTGGCGTGTAGCCGCCCACGATGGGGTCCTCCATGTTGAAGTAGCTCACGGTCACCTCGGGCGCCGGCACCCGTTCCATGATGATGTGGCGCTTGGCCAGGTTGGGGGCGAGCTGGTTGTTGGGAATGGCCTGGTAGGCAAAGGCGGCCGGCAGGTACATCAGGAAGTCCTGGTCGTTACTCAGGAACGAGAGCCAGCGTGGCTGGATTTCTTCGATGATGGATATCTCAACCCGGTCCACCAGCGGGATGCGCTTGCCCTTCATTTGCTGGTAGATGGCCTGCGAGCGGGCGTCATCCGTCGGCGGTTCGGCCTCGTAATACGCCTCCCGGAAATTGGGATTCCTGATGAAGGTGATTTTGGATGACCGCGTCCACTGGTCCAGTTTGAACGGCCCCGTTCCCACCGGGTGCTCCATGATCTTGTCACCATATTTTTCCACCACTTCCCGCGCCACGGCGCCCTCCACGCTGGCATCTGCAAGCGAGTAGATAAAGCGGGGCCTGGGTTCCTGCAGCTTGAACTGGATGGTGTAGCGGTCCAGCGCGCGCAGACCCTCCACTTCCTTGTCGTAGTTGAAGGTGGCGCCAGGTTTTTCCGATTCGCGCCGCAAGGCGTCCATGCCAATCAGCTTCGCGCCCTCCAGCTCGCTGAAGGTTGCACTCTTGTTCTTGGGGTCGAAGATGCGCTTGTAGCTGTAGACGAAATCCTGGGCCGTCAACTCGCGTTTTTTGCCGCCAAAGGCGGGGTCATCGGCAAAGTAGATGTTGGGCCTGATTTTTACCGTATAGGTTCGGTAATCATCGCTGATGACGGGCATGCCCTGCGCTACGTTGGGGCGCACCTTGACCGGGCGGGCCAGGTAGTCATAGCCGTACAGCGCATCAAAAATATTCTCGGTGGCGATGCGCGAGTACATGTCCGATATTTGAGCCGGATCAAATCCGGTTTCGGCAATTTCAAACGCATACCGCAAGACCTTTTGTGCCGGCTGGGGTTGTGCCAGCACCGGGAAAGCGCACAGCAAGGCTGCCGCGAGACAGGCAGACGCACGAATCGATCTCATTGTCATAGTAAGAAACACCAATGCCATTTCAAGGTCGGGCAAGCATAATCGCCCCCTTTGGCAATGCCATGGGCGTTTCCCCCAAGTCCAGAACAAAATATGCTTTCCTATATCCTGCGACGCATCTGGCAAATGGTCCCCACGCTGCTGGGGGTGATTTTGCTGATCTTCTTTCTGTTCAAGTTTTTTGGCGGTGATCCGGTCGAGATCATGGCCGGCCTGAAATCCTCGCCGCAACGCATTGCCTCCCTGCGCGCCCAACTGGGGCTGGACAAGCCGGTGTGGGAGCAACTCTGGATTTTCGTCCAGCAGATTTTCACTTTCAACTGGGGCAAGAGCTGGACCACGAACGAGGCTATCTCGGACATTTTTGCCACCCGGTTGCCCGCCACGCTGACCATCATGGTCCCGATCCTGCTGCTGGAAGTGGTGCTGGCCATCGTGGCCGGTCTGGCGGTTGCGTATGTGCGCGGCAGCCTGACCGACAGGGCCATCATGATCATCAGCACGGTGGCGCTTTCCGTCAGCTTTCTGGTCTACATCATCGTCGGCCAGTACCTGTTCGGTTTTGTGCTGGGCTGGTTTCCGGTGCAGGGCTGGAGCAACAGCGTCTGGAAGAACCTGACTACCTATGCGCCGCTGCCGGTGTTTCTGGCCGTGCTGGTGAGTCTGGCGCCGCAGACGCGCCTGTACCGCAGCTTCTTCCTGGACGAAATCGGCCAGGACTATGTGCGCACCGCCCGTGCCAAGGGCGTGACGGAAAACGCCATTCTGTTCAAGCATGTGCTGCGCAATGCCATGATCCCGATCCTGACCAATGTGGCCACCGAGCTGCCGGGCGTGTTCATCGGCTCGTTCCTGATCGAGGTCTTTTTCTCCATCCCTGGCCTGGGGCGGGAAATCCTCACCGCGGTGAACCGCAGCGACTATCCGGTCATCCAGGCGGCCACGGTGTATCTGGCCGCCCTGACGATGGTGATCAACCTCATCACCGATGTGCTGTACAAGTTTGTTGATCCCAGGGTGACGCTCAAATGACGACCGATGTTTTGTCAACCCTGCCCCAGTCACCCGGCGTGTGGAAACAGGCGTGGCTGCGCCTGAAGACGGACGGCGTGGGTATGGTGTCGCTGTGCGTGACGCTGCTCTTCATCGTGCTGGTGCTGGCCGCCCAGTTGGGCCTGGTCGCCAGGGACTGGCAGAAAGAGGTCGGTGTGCCGTTCGCGCCGCCGCACATCGTGGGCAGGATTGCCGACGGCAGCCAGAACGCCGTGGTGGAAACGATCAAGGGCCCCAATGTGGATATCAGCGACGTGGACCCGCTGGCACCACGCTACAAGGAGTGGGATGAGCGCGCCGCCCAGTTCAAGACCACGGTGACGGTGAAGTCCGACACGCTGCCCTTTGGTGCCGACCAGCAGGGGCGCGATGTCCTTTCCAAGGTGATCAAGGGCGCACAGGTGTCGATTACGGTGGGTCTGACGGCGGCCCTGTTTGCCACGCTGATCGGCACCATCCTGGGTGCCATCGGCGGCTACTTTGGCGGCAAGGTAGGTGACTTCCTGGAGTGGGTCTACAACGTATTCACCGCCATCCCCTACATCCTGCTGGTGTTCGCGCTGGCGGCGGTTCTCAAGTCCGGCCCCTTGGCCAGCACGCTGGGCAACGGCGTGTGGACGGTGGTCATCATCCTGAGCCTGGTGGGCTGGACCGGCATCTACCGGCTGGTGCGCGCCGAGTATATGAAGCACCGCTCGCGCGAGTACGTGCGGGCGGCAGAGGCCATTGGCGCCAGCCACGCCGCGCGCATGTTCACACATATTCTGCCCAACATCAGCCACGTGGTGCTGGTGCAGCTGAGCCTGCATGTGGTGGGCTTCATCAAGGCCGAGGTCATCCTGTCCTATCTGGGTCTGGGCGTACCGATTGATATGGTTAGCTGGGGCACTATGCTGGCCGAGGCACAAACCGAACTCGTGCAGGGCAAATGGTGGCAACTGGCAACGGCGACCCTGTTCATGGCCATTTTTGTCACGGCCTTCGCGCTGCTGACCGATGCCCTGCGCGATGCGCTGGACCCCAAGCTGCGCTGATCAAGGAATGACTGACATGACCAATTTGATCAGTGTACAAGACCTGGAAGTTTCCTTCCGCATGGGCAAGACCGGAACAGCCCAGGCCGTCAAGGGCGTGAGCTTTGACATCGCGGCCAACTCCACCGTGGCCCTGGTGGGCGAATCGGGCAGTGGCAAGAGCGTCACCGCGATGAGCATCGTGCGCCTGTTGCCCGAGAACGCCATCCTCGGCGCCAACAGCAAGATCCTGTACAACGGGTGCGACCTGCTCACCAACTCCATCGAGGACATGCGCGCCCTGCGCGGGCGCGACATCTCGGTGGTGTTCCAGGAGCCCATGAGTTCGCTGAATCCGGTGTTCACCGTGGGCGAGCAGATTGCCGAGGTGCTGCGCATCCACATGAAGCTCAACCCGCGTCAGGCGCTGGACCGCGCGCTGGAGTTGATGACCGAGGTCGGCATCCCCAACCCCAGGGAGCGCCTCAAGTCCTACCCGCACGAACTCTCCGGCGGCCAGCAGCAGCGCGTGATGATCGCCATGGCCATCGCCTGCGAGCCCAAGCTGCTGATCGCTGACGAGCCCACCACCGCGTTGGACGTGACCGTGCAACGGCAGATCACCGACCTGATCGCCAAGCTGCAGCAGCGCAAGAAGATGAGCGTGCTGTTCATCAGCCACGACCTCGGACTGGTGGGTGAAATCTCGGACCAGGTCATCGTCATGCGCCACGGCCTGGTGCGCGAGACCGGCGACGTGGAAACCATCTTCAACGCGCCCAAGGACACCTACACCCGCGCCCTGATCGCCTGCCGCCCCAACCTGGACACGCGACCCCGGCGCCTGCCGGTGATCGACGACTTCGTCAACGGTCGCCCGATTGAGACCGTGCAGCGCGTGACGGAACGCGCCAGCGGCGAGCCGCTGATCACCGTGCAGGGCCTGCGCAAGGAATACCGCTTCAAGAAGGGCCTGTTTGGCCACAGCGTGTTCCCGGCGGTGCAGAACGCGGATTTCACGTTGCACAAGGGCCGTACCCTGGGGGTGGTGGGCGAGTCCGGTTCCGGCAAGACCACCATCGGCATGATGCTGACCCGCCTGACCGATGCGACCACTGGCAGCATCCTGTTCGAGGGCAAGGATCTGGCCACGCTCAGCGCCGACCAGATGCGCGCCTACCGAAGCCGCATCCAGATCATCTTCCAGAACCCCTACGCCAGCTTGAACCCGCGTTTCACCATCGCCCAGATCCTGATGGAGCCCATGCGCATCCACGGCATCGGCAAGGACGAGGAAGACCGCGCCCGCATGGCCTTGGGGCTGCTGGAAAAAGTTGGTCTCCCGCGCGATGCGTTCGGCAAGTACCCGCACGAGTTCTCCGGCGGCCAGCGCCAGCGCATCGCCATTGCGCGTTGCCTGTCCATGAAGCCCGAGATCATCGTCTGCGACGAAAGCGTGAGCGCGCTGGATGTGAGCGTGCAGGCCACGGTGCTGAATCTGCTGCTGGACTTGCAGGAGGAGTTCGGCCTGTCCTACGTCTTCATCAGCCACGACCTGGCGGTGGTGAAGTACATGGCCGACGACGTGCTGGTCATGAGCAAGGGCGAGATCGTGGAACGCGGCCTGGCCGAGGACATCTACCGCAACCCGCAGCACGCCTACACCAGGCAGCTGCTGCAGGCCATCCCGCGCGGCCTGGCTGCGCGTGTGGCGACGATGGCTTAAGAGAAATCGGGCTGTAGCCCTCGTGGAATATACGGAAGACGCTATCTTTTTTGTAGTATTTCTGCGCGCAGGATAGAACGAATGGCACTTGCTTAGATCACATATGGTCTTCTGTTCGCGTTTACCCCCCCCTGTTTGGTACCACAGTTGGAAAGCACATCCGTCACGAAAAACCGGAATGCAAAGTTACGCCATAGAATGGCAAAGTCTGCCATTCAAAGGAGGAACTATGTCGCTAAATATATCGCTACCTATCGAGTTGGAAACGCGTGTGCGGGAGCACGTAGCCTCCGGGCTCTACGGTTCCGCCAGTGAAGTGATTCGTGAGGCATTGCGTCTGTTTGAGGCTTACCAGTCGGTACAGGCTTCGAGCCTGCTGGCGTTAAAGGCGGACATTGCCCAAGGCATCGCAGACGCGCAAACCGGCCGCATCAAAAAGATGGACATGGCATCCATCAAGGCGAAGGGCAGAGCGACGCTGAAGGCGAGATTGGAAAAGTAATGGCGATCGTCCAGCTTGCGCGAAGCGCACAGACGGATTTACTGGAAGCTTGGCTCTTCATCGCGGAAGAAAATCAGGATGCTGCGGACCATGTACTGGATGCCATCGAACGCGAAGCCAGCGTTCTTGCAACACAGCCCTTGATGGGGCGGGCGCGTCCCGAGTTGGCGGAAGGGGTTCGCAGTTGGCCGACATCTACCCCGTACATTCTGTATTACACGGTCGCCACGGATGGCATTGCGGTGCTTCGCATCCTGCACCATGCGCGGGATGTGAAACAGGCAGTTTTGGAAACGCAGCACTGACCGTGGGCTCCAGCCCTAACCGAATATGCGTATATCGCTACTTTTTTAGTAGCGTTTAAATCAGACGCTTAACGAACCGTAAACCCTTGCGACAAAAAGTCGAACCAGTTCAGTGTGCGCAAGCGGTAGCGCGTTGGACCTTCTTGCCACCAGAAGTCTGCCAGATGCCCTGGCGCCACGCCACCCAGCATCAGATCGGGGACCAACACCCAGTCTTGACCCAGTAGATGAATTGCGGCTGTGCCGTCCAACTGGATATGCAGGGTGACGGTGGCGTCCATTCCCAGCAGGTTGCGCAGCAAACTGTCCGGTTCAAGGACGGCGGGATACAGCGTCTGGCTGTTGCCCGCCCCATCCGTGAAGTGGAGATAGCCGTCGCTGCCTACGGTGAGGCTCGGTGTGCCTGAGGGGTTGTCAGGCAGTTGGTCGATGACGCCGGGCTGAACCACGTAGGTGACATCGCCAATCTTCGCGGACAGCACGCCATTTGCTGCCATGGTTGCCTGGGTACCCGCCGGCAACAGAGCGATGAGCTGGTTGAGATTTTGAATGGCCGGGGCAACAAGAATGGCAACACCGTTCACAACGATCTGGTATTGACCATTTGCCAAAGGGTACAGGCCATTGGGCCGCGGGTCATCGGCTTGGTAGGAGATCGGTACAAAAGCCAGGTTGGCGCCATTGAAGCCACTGAGCACGATGGCGCCAGAAGGGCTTTGGCCCACGTAGTGCAGGTCGGCGGAAACTGCGTTGGACAGAACTTTGACCAGGTCGGCAAGAATGACCGGGCCGCTGTTGCCGCTCATGTCTAGCAATGGCGGGCTGGACGCCAAGCCTGTCAGTGTGAGGTTCAATGGCGGAATCAATGGCGGAGGGGCTGGTGGTGCTGCCTGCGCGCTGATGGCGAGCGAATACGCCTGCGTGCCCACATAGGGCGCCCCTGTGCCGGTTGAACTGTCCGCAGCCCTGACCGTGAAACTGTAGGTACTGGCCACGGTCGGCGTACCGGAAATCATGCCAGTGCTGGCATTGAGGGTGATGCCGGTTGGCAAGGCACCCGCTGAGATGCTGAAGGTATAAGGCGCGGTGCCGCCACTGGCTGTGGCAGTCTGGCTGTAGGCAACACCTACCTGCCCGGCAGGCAAGGTGCCTGGGGCAACGACCACCGTGGCAGCGGCAATCGTCCCGCTGTAAGCGCGGCTGGAGTTGAAGGCATTCGCATCCGTCGCCTTGACGGTGAAGGCATAGGCGCCCCCTGCCGTCGGCGTGCCGGAAACGACCCCCGTGCTGCTGTTCAGGCTCAGCCCGGTCGGCAAGCTGCCCGCAGTGACCGCAAAGGTATAGGGTGCCGTGCCGCCCGTGCCGCTCACGGTCTGGCTGTAGGCAACGCCAATGGCGGGGGTGGGAAGCGTTGTTGGCGACACGACAATGGTCGGCGCGGAGACTGTCAGCGTATACGTGCCCGATACCGAGAACGGAGCACCCGCTCCGGTGCTGCTATCCGTGCCGGTGACCGTGAAGTTGACCGGGCCGGCAGAGGTTGGCGTGCCCGACAGCACACCGGTGCTCGTAGAGAACGACAGCCCGGTTGGTATCGTGCCGGAGTTGATCGTCAGCGCATAGGTATACGGTGCAGTGCCGTTGCTGGCGGTAAAGGTTTGGCTAAATGCCGCCGAGACGCTGCCGGTCAGGACGGTGCCGGATGTCGGGCTGATTGCCAGCGATGGGGCGCCAACCGTCAGCGTATAGGCGCGGCTACCGCTAAACGGGCTACCTGTGCCGGTTGAGCTATCGGTCGCCGTGACGGTGAAGTTGAACGTACCTGCGGCCGTCGGCGTACCGGAAATCACCCCGGTGACGCTGTTCATGGTAATGCCTGCCGGCAAACTGCCCGTGATCGCGTAGCTGTAGCTGGCGGTGCCGCCGCTCGCGCTGACGGTGACCGAGTAGGCTGATGCCACCGTCGCGGCACTGACCGTTGTCGGACTGATGGTGATGGTCGGTGCGCTGACCGTCAGCGAGTAGGCGCGCGAGCCGGTGAAGCTATTGGCATCGGTCGCCGTGACGGTGAAGTTGAACGTACCCGCGGCCGTCGGGGTGCCGGAAATGACCCCGGTGCTGCTATTGAGGCTCAGACCGGTCGGCAAGCTGCCCGCGCTGCGTACAAAGGTGTAGGCCGCCGCGCCACCGCTAGCGCTGACGGTTTGGCTGTAGGCACTACCCACCGTTGGGTTGGTGAGCGAAGCGGGTGAGACGCTGATGGTCGGACTGGAGACCGTGAGCGCGTAAGTGTTGCTGGTGTTGAACGGCCCCGTGCCGGTAGTGCTGTCGGTTGCAGTCACCGTGAAATTGACCGTGCCGGCAGTCGTCGGGGTGCCGGACAACACGCCCGTGCTGGTCGAGAAGCTTAGGCCAGTCGGCATGGTGCCGGAGTTGATTGCCAATGAATAGGTGTAGGGCGCAGTGCCAGCGCTGGCGGTAAAGGTCTGGCTGTAGGCTGTTTCGGCAGTACCGGTGAGGTTGCCCCCCGCAGGACTGATTGCCAGCGCCGGTGCGGAGACCGTGATCGTCGCCGTGGCCGGTGATGATGTACCGCCCGCGTTGGTCGCGGTATAGGCAAAGGTATCCGTGCCGGAGTACGAGGCAGTTGGCGTATAGCTGATCGTTGTCCCCGTTGCCGTCGCCGTGCCGTGGCTGGCGGCGGTGCTGACTGCCACGCTGGTTGCCGTGCCGCCGCTCAGGCTGAGCGTGATCGGATTGCTGCTGCTGCCATGCGCGACGGTGGCACTGACCACACTTGCAACCGGAGGGGGGGGTACCGCAAACGTAAACTGATCCAAGACACTCGTCGCGCTGGTGCCACTTGGCGTGGTAACGGTGACATCGACGGTACCGGCTGCGTGGGCGGGCGAGGTGGCGCTGATCGAGGTGGCACTATTGACGGTAAATGAGGCGGCGGCTGTGCCACCGAACGATACCGCCGTGGCACCGGTGAAACTGGTTCCGGTCAGGGTGACGCTGGTGCCGCCAGCGGTCGTTCCGGAGGTGGGAGAAATGCTGGTCACCGTCGGTGGGGCGGGGGTCAGCGTGATGTTGACCGGATAAGGACCCATGCCAGAGCCGTCATAAATTTGTGCGGTGTCCGCACCGATATACCCAGTAGGGGATGGTGCATAGGTCAACTTATCGACATTGGGTGTCAATAAATCCACACTAAAGCTGCCGTGCCCGATTGGCGCAGGGCCGGTGCTGACACCAGCGGCATCGAGATAAACACCACCAAACCCACCCGGATCGCAGTTTAAATAATCCGCGGAGGTAAATACATAGGTGTAGCTGCTGGCCCCGGTATTGGTAATGTTCCAGTTAATCACGCAGGCGGCTGCGCTTGCCAATGACGGCATCAGGAACAAGGCAAGGACCAGCGCTAGAAAACGCGCCACGAATTGCCGAACGATGCGTGGGCCTCTTGGCACTGTCGAACAAGCAGCAGGTTGTTGCAGATCACAGTCCAGAGGCAGCCAACCAAGCGGTTTGCCAACCCAGGACTGATGTTGCGAAATAGATTGACTGAATTCAAGCAGCGCACGCATTGCATCCCTGTCTGGCCCATCCATCGACAGGCCTATTTATTGATTTCCCAAGAGCGAGCCTTCCATTTCAGGCATGCCATGCAGTCAAGCTGGATATGCGCTGAAAGCGACCTGCACTTTCTTCGGTATATGCAAGGCTAACAAAAATTTTCGGATGGCGCAGATTCACTGATAAAACGCAAGCTAAGCAAGCGGGCCATCGGTCCAGCATGCCTATACGCAACCGTTGCCCAAGGCCATTCCCAAGGGGCTGGAAGCGCGTGGCGGCAACGGCTTGAGAGAAATCTGGCTCTAGCCCTCGTGGAATATGCGTGAGGTGCTATCGCTTTGGTAGCTACGTGGCGAATGTTTCACGCTTGCACCTCACCCGCCGGCTGCTTGTAGCGCGCATACGACCACAAATACTGCCCCGGCGCCTGGCGGATCAGGCGCTCCATGCCGGTGTTGACTGCCGTGGCGGCGGCCTCCGGGGTTGCGCTGGCATCGTGCAGCTCCGGCGCGTCCAGCGACTCAAAGTGCATCACATAGCCCTTGCCGGCACCCAGACGCTCGCACCAGCACAGCAGCACCTTGGCGCCGCTTTGCTGGGCCAGGCGCGGCAGCAGCGTCATGGTGTAGGCGGGCCGACCAAAGAATGGCGCCCAGGCGCCCTGGCCCTGGGGCGGAACCTGGTCGGGCAGGATGGCGGTGTAGCCGCCGCCGCGCAGCACGCGGATCAGGCTGCGCACACCGGCCACGCTGGTGGGAACGGCTTTCAGGCCGGGGCGGTCGCGGGAGCTGGCGACCAGCGGTGCCAGCCAGGCCTTGCGCGCCGGTCGGTACAGCGCCACCAGCGGGCCGCGCGTTGGGCCATAGCGTTCGGCCAGCGACTGGCCAATCATCTCCCAGCAGCCCAGATGCGGTAGCGCCAGGATGACGCCCTTGCCCGCATCCAGTGCGGACTCGAACAGCTCCACGCCATCCCAGCGCACCAGGTGCAGCACGCCCTGATTGCGCGGGCGCAGCCACAGCCAGGGCAGTTCGGCCACCATGGTGCCGATGGCGGCCACCGCCGGGCGGTATTGTTGCGCACTGAAACCCGCGGCGCTGGCCTGACTCTCCAGGCGCAAGCGGTAGGCCGGCGACAGCAGCCACACCAGCCAGCCCAGCAGCGCACCCACGCGCTGCATCAGCGACAGCGGCAGGCACCCCAGCAGGCGGAACATTCGCACTATGAACATGCGGGAATTGTCGCCCAGGCTCACATGGCCTTGAACAGACCCGCGTAGCTGCGGCTCACTTCCAGCTTCTCGGTGCTGCCGCGCACACTCACCAGCTGGCGGCCGCGCTCGTCACGGCTGACGCCGCTGATGGCCTTCACGTTCACCAGCGTCGAGCGGTGGATCTGCCAGAACAACTGCATGTCCAGCTCTTCCACCAGTTCCTTGATCGGTTTGCGGATCAGCGCCTCCACCGTGGCGGTTTGGACCCGGGTGTACTTCTCGTCGGAGATGAAGAACAGCACGTCCTCCACGGGAATCATCTGGATGCTCTGGCGCACCGTGGCCTGAATCCACTGCAGCTTCGCCGGTGCCTGCGGGTTCAGTTGGCCGGCTAGGCTTTGCAGCAGGCGCTGCATGTCGGGCGTGTGGGTGGCCAGGGGGGGCGTCGGTTCGTCGGCGGCATGGCTGGCGCGCTCTGCCATGCGCTGGCGGATGCGGCTGACCGTCACTTGCAGGCGCTCGCGTTCGGCGGGCTTCAAGACATAGTCCACCACGCCCTGCTCGAACGCTTCGACCGCGTACTGGTCATAGGCGGTGATGAAGACGATCTCGCAGCCCGGCCAGCCGTCGGCCTCCTCAAACGTTGGCAGTTGCGCGATCTGGCGCGCCGCGTCGACGCCGGTCAGGCCTGGCATGCGGATGTCGAGGAACACGATGTCCGGGTGGTGCGCTTCAGTCATGGCCACGGCCTCCAGGCCATTCCTGGCCTCGGCCACCACCTCCAGCTCGGGCCACACCTCGGCTAGACGGGCGCGCAGTTGCTCGCGCATCAGGCGTTCGTCATCGGCAATCAGGGCACGGGGCATGCGCACACTCCATCGTGGGTTGGCGTTGGTCGGGAGGGCCTATTCTGGCTGATCCACGGGCTTGGCGACATAGGGTACGGTCATGGTGACGGAGGTGCCACCGCCGGGTGTCTCGGTCACTGCCAGGCTGGCCTTGTTGCCGTACAGCAGGGCCAGGCGCTCGCGGATGTTGCTTAGTCCAATGCCGGTGCCGGCGGTGGCGGCCTTGCCAAAGCCCAGACCGGTGTCGGCCACGGTCACGGCCAGTTTGCCGTGCACGATCTCGGCGCTCACCGTCAGGCTGCCACCCTCGGCCTTGGGCTCCAGGCCGTGCTTGATGGCGTTTTCCACCAGGCTTTGCAGCATCATGGGCGGGAACTCGGCGGACAGCAGGCCGTCACTCACCAGCACCTCGGTTTGCAGGCGTTCCTCCATGCGTACCTTGAGGATTTCCAGATAGGGGCGGATCACCGCCAGCTCACGCCCCAGGTCGCGGGTGCCCTGGGCGTTGGCCTCGCGCATCGTCGGCATGCTGGCACGCAGCAGGGCAATCAGGTTCTTCTGCATGATGCTGGCGCGTGGCGGGTCGGTCTCGATCAGGTGGTCGATGCTGGCCAGCGTGTTGAACAGGAAGTGTGGTTCCACCTGGGCCTGCATGGCGGCCATGCGGGCCTCGACGACCTGGCGTTTCAGCGACTCCGACTCGGCCACCTCGGTGGCCTGGGCCGCCTTGGCCTCGGCCTGGACCTTGCCCTTGTAGGTGACCTTGAGAATCATCGACAACAGGATGAACCACATGGTCAGCGGCATCAGCGGTTCACCGATCCGGTGTGTGCGCATCTGGGGGCGCCAGCTGCGGGCGGCCTCGTCAATGGCCTGCCGCACCTCCGCGCTGTTGGCCCCTGGCGGAAGGCTGATGCTGATTTCGGGCATTGCCACGGAGCCCGAGCCCGGTGGGGAATCGGCCGACGCCGCCGAGCCGGGGGGCTGGGGCGGCGCACTCGGGCGGGTGTGGATGCGCACCCCTTTTTCGTCGACCGAGATGTCAATCCCCTCGGTGTCGGCGGATTTTCCGGTCGTGTGCTTGGACTGCTCCCGCTCTGCTCGGGGAGGCGTGGACGGTGTGTCCGATGGAATGACCTCGGTGTAGGTGAAGCTGAACGGCGGAATATCGTGAAGAATGCCCATGCCGATGATCAGGGCCAATGCCAGCACGAAAAAGCGTTTCCAGGTGATGCCGACCAGCCACTGGGCATAGGCATGAAAACCCGTCACGCAGGCGTTGGCAAAGCGTGACCATGGGCTGGGTCGGGTTTGCGGTGCAAGGGTGTTGTCCATGGTCTCCACTGTACCCATGCGTGTGCCCGGCTTGCCAGTGCCGGGCGATGCACTGCCATCAGTTCCAGACAGACTGCAGGTTCGGGCGACAGACTGGCGGCGGGGCCTGGATCGGGTCCTACAATCGCCGGTTTGCACCGTACCCAGGTGCTGCCACCCGTCCCACAAGGAGCCGCGATGACTGCCACGCCCACCGTCCACGCCCACCGCATTGCCACTGCCCAGCGCACCCTGACGGAGCTGGGCCTGGCGGCCTGCCTGGTGCCATCCAGCGATCCGCACCTGTCGGAATACCTGCCGGCGCGCTGGCAGGGGCGCGAGTGGTTGTCCGGCTTTACCGGCTCCATGGGCACCCTGGCCCTGACGCCAACCCATGCGGCCCTGTTTGCCGACAGCCGCTACTGGACGCAGGCGGAGACCGAACTGACCGGCAGCGGCATCGAGCTGGTCAAGATTGATACCGGTGCCTCCACCCAGCACGTGCAGTGGCTGGTGCAGCACACCGGTGCGGGCAAGACCGTGGGCGTGGACGGCACCGTGCTGGGGCTGGCCGCTGCCCAGCAGTTGCGCCTGGCACTGGAAGCCGTGGACGCCAGCCTGCGCACCGATGTGGACCTGTTTACCCACATCTGGCCGGATCGCGCGAGCCTGCCGCAGGCGCCCGTGTTCGAGCACGACGTCGCCTATGTGGGCGCGGCCCGCAGCACCAAACTGGCGCAGGTGCGCGCCGCCATGGCCCGGCACGGTGCCAGCCACCACTTTGTGTCCACGGTGGACGATATCGCCTGGATTTTCAATCTGCGCGGCTCCGACGTTTCCTACAACCCGGTGTTCCTGGCCCACGCGCTGATCGACGCAACCACCGCAACCCTGTTTGTCGCCGCCGGCAAGGTGCCGGCCGTGCTGGCGCAACGTCTGCAAGCGGATGGCGTGCAGGTGGCGGACTATGCCCAGGCCGGCGCCGCACTGACCGCGCTATCGGCTTCGTCTGTGCTGCTGGTGGACCCGCGCCGCATCACCCTGGGTTTCCGGGACCAGGTGCCGGCTGGCGTCAAGGTCGTGGAAGCCATCAACCCCAGTGTGCTGTTCAAGAGTCGCAAAGGCGAGCGTGAGGCAGCCCACGTGCGCAGCGCCATGGAGCAGGACGGTGCCGCCATGTGCGCCTTCTACGCCTGGTTTGAGGCGGCCCAGGGCAAAGAGCGCATCACCGAACTGACGATTGACGAGAAACTCAGCGCCGAGCGCGCCAAGCGCCCCGGCTTTATGGGCCTGTCCTTCAACACCATTGCCGGCTTCAACTCCAACGGCGCCATGCCGCATTACCGCGCCACGGCCGAGAGCCATGCCGTCATTGAAGGCAACGGCCTGCTGCTGATCGACTCCGGAGGCCAGTACCTGGGCGGCACCACCGACATCACCCGCGTCTGGCCGATTGGTACCCCCAGTGCGGCGCAGAAACGCGACTACACGCTGGTACTCAAGGGCACGATTGGCCTGTCACGCGCCCGCTTTCCGCTGGGCACGCTGTCGCCCATGTTGGACGCGCTGGCCCGCGCACCGCTGTGGACCCACGGCATGGACTACGGCCATGGCACCGGCCACGGGGTTGGTTACTTCCTGAACGTGCACGAAGGCCCGCAAAGCATTTCCAAGGCCATTCCCGATGCCAACATGGCGATGCAGCCGGGCATGATCACCTCCATCGAACCGGGTCTGTACCGCGCCGGCCAGTGGGGCGTGCGGATTGAAAACCTGGTGCTCAACGTGCCGGTCGCCACCGACGAACCGTTTGGCGATTTCCTGGAATTCGAGACGCTGACGCTGTGTCCCATCGACACCCGCTGCATTGATGCAAGCCTGCTGCGCAGCGACGAAATTGCCTGGCTCAACGCCTACCACGCCACCGTACGCGCGCGCCTGAGCACCCTGGTCGAGGGCGCCGCACTGGCCTGGCTGCAGCAGCGCACCGAGCCCCTCTGAGGCTCCGGGCACCCGGGTAAATCCCGGTACGAAACTTGCTGGCAGCCCTACAATAATTTGACCAATCGGTTAGCTTTTACCCCATGAATCCTGATCCAGCGCCCGCCGCCGCCCCCGTTCCCGTCGCGTCTGCACGGTCTGCCGTGGAGGTGCGCGACGCCAGTGTCGTCTACCAGACGGCTGATACCCCGGTCAAGGCACTGAGCGCTATTGACCTGCGCATTGGCGAGGGCGAGTTTGTCTCGCTGATCGGCCCCTCGGGCTGCGGCAAGACCACGTTGCTGCGCGTGATCGCCGATCTGGAGCAGATCAGCGCCGGCACCGTGCTGGTCAATGGCGTCAGCCCGCATGACGCGCGGCTGGCCCGCGCCTACGGCTATGTGTTCCAGGCACCAGCCTTGTTCCCCTGGCGCACCGTTTTGGCGAATGTCATGCTGCCGCTGCAAATCCAGGGCGGTGCCACCGCACAGAGCCGCAGCATTGCGCTGGAGCATCTGGAGCGGGTCGGCCTCAAGGGCTTTGAGGGCAAGTACCCGTGGCAGCTCTCCGGTGGCATGCAGCAGCGGGTGTCCATCGCCCGGGCCTTGGCGTTCGAGCCGAAGATTTTGATGATGGACGAGCCCTTTGGCGCGTTGGACGAAATTACCCGCGACCGCCTCAACGAGCAGTTGCAGCAGCTGTGGCAGCGTGAGCGGCGCACCGTGGTGTTCGTCACCCACTCGATTGCCGAGGCGGTCTACCTGTCGACCAAGATCGTCGTCATGTCGCCGCGCCCAGGGCGCATTGTCACGGTCATCGATTCGCCGCTGCCGGACGATCGGCACCTGGCCCTGCGCGACACGCAGGCCTTCATGGACGTGGCGCACCAGGTGCGCGAGGCCCTTGCCGATGGCCACCTCGAATAAGCCGACCCCAAAGCCCTGGCTGCACCAGGCCTGGGACACCGGGCTACCGGTGGCGGTTGTGCTGCTCTTTTTCCTGTTGGTCTGGTACGGCGCGGCTTGGGGCATGAACGCCAGTGCCGCCATTGAGCGTGTGCTGACTCCCGCCGGCAACCCCTGGACCTGGCAAGACCTGCTGGCCACGACCTGGAACATGGAGCGCCCGGTGCTGCCGGCGCCGCACCAGATTGCGCTGGACTTCTGGTCCAGCCTGGTGGACTGGCCGGTGGACTCGCCGCGCAACCTGTTGTTCCATGTGGCCGTGACCGGCCAGACCACGCTGGTGGGCTTTGTGCTGGGCACGCTGCTGGGGTTGGTGCTGGCGGTGGCCATCGTGCATTCGCGCACGCTGGACCGCGCGCTGCTGCCGTGGATCGTCGCCTCGCAAACCGTGCCGGTGCTGGCCATTGCGCCCATCGTGCTGGTGATCCTGGGCAGTCTGGGCATGGAAGGCCTGGCGCCCAAGGCGGTGATTGCGATGTACTTGAGCTTCTTCCCCGTCACCGTGGCCATGGTGCAGGGCCTGCGCTCGCCGCAGGTGATCGAGACCGAGATGATGCACACCTATGCCGCCACCCGCTGGCAGGCCCTGTGGCTGCTGCGTCTGCCGGCTGCGCTGCCGTTTTTGTTCCCCGCGCTGCGCGTGGGCATTGCCGCCAGTCTGGTCGGCGCCATGGTGGCCGAGCTGCCCACCGGCGCCACGGCCGGCCTGGGCGCGCGGTTGCTGACCGGCTCGTATTACGGCAACACGCTGGCCATCTGGTCGGCACTGGTGATGTCGTCTCTGCTGGGGCTGCTGCTCACCGCCGTGGTGGGCGTGACCGAACGCCTGGCCCTGCGCCACCGGAGGCAGCCATGAAGTCCGCTCTGCCCTCAGCACCGGTGTCCCACCGCACCACCGCAGCGGCCGTGCTCGCCTCGCTGGTAGCGGCCAGCCTGCTGTTCCTGCACCCGGCCGCGCAGGGTGCTGCGCCACCCACTGCCGTGTTCTGGCTGCTGCTCGTGGCGCTGGCCGGCACCGCGCTGTGGACCATCCGCCGCGTCGCCGCCATCAATGGAACCCGTTTTGACGGCATGCTCACCGCGGCCCTGTTTGGCCTGTGGGTGCTGTACTTCTGGCAGATGCTGGTGGTGGCATTCGAGGTTCCGCGCGTGTTGCTGCCGGCGCCCACGCTGATCGTGCAGTCACTGCTGGACAACCATGACAAGCTGTGGGGCGACTTTTCGCAGACGGTGTTGAAGGCGGTGTGCGTGGGCTGGCTGGTCGGCAGTGGCCTGGGTTTTGCCGTGGCGGTGGCGATTGACCGCCTGCCCTTCCTGCAGCGTGGTCTGCTGCCGCTGGCGTCCCTGACCAGCACCGTTCCGCTGGTTGCCGTGGCGCCGATTGCGGTGATGTGGTTTGGTTTTGAGTGGCCGTCCAAGGCCGCCGTGGTCGTGCTGATGACCTTCTTCCCGATGCTGGTGTCCACGCTGGCCGGGCTGCAGGCATCGGGCAAGCTGGAGCGCGAGCTGATGCACAGCTACGCCGCCAGCTACAGCCGTACGCTGTGGTCGCTGCGCCTGCCCGCGGCCACGCCGTTCCTGATGGGGGCGCTCAAGGTCAACGCCACGCTGGCGCTAATTGGCGCCATCGTCGCCGAGTTTTTTGGCTCACCCACGGTGGGACTGGGGTTTCGGATTTCCACCGAAGCCTCGCGTATGAACATGGCATTGGTTTGGGGTGCGATTGTGGTGGCTGCCATCACCGGTTCGCTGGCCTACGCCTTGCTTGTGCAGCTGGAGCGCCGCGCGGCGTTCTGGCATCCGTCGGTACGTGGCAAATAGTGCGCTGGCAACCCTGCCCCGTTGTTCTGCTGTTCCTGATCCCCAACCCAAGGAGTGTTCCATGACCCGTTCTTCCCTGATCCGTAATGGCCTGATGGCCGCTGTGGTGGCTGTGTGCGGCATGGCCGCGCACGCGGCCGATAAGGTGACCATCCAGCTCAAGTGGCTGCCCCAGGCCCAGTTCGCGGGCTACTACGTGGCGCAGGCCAAGGGCTACTACAAGGCCGAGGGTCTGGACGTGACCATCAAGCCCGGTGGCCCCGACATTGGCCCGGCGCAGGTGATTGCCGGCAACGGTGCCGACGTGATCGTGGACTGGATGCCCTCGGCCCTGGCCTCGCGCGAAGCCGGTGTGCCCCTGGTCAACATCGCCCAGGTGTTCAACCAGTCCGGCCTGATGCTGACCTGCAAGAAGTCCAGCGGCGTGGCCAGCCCGAAAGACCTCAAGGGCAAGACCCTGGGTGTCTGGTACGGCGGCAACGAGTACCCGTTCCTGAACTGGATGGCCAAGCTGGGCTACAAGCCCGACACCGACATCAAGATCCTCAAGCAGGGCTTCAATGTCGACCCGCTGCTGCAGAACCAGGCCGCCTGCATCTCCACCATGATCTACAACGAGTACTGGCAGGTGGTGGATGCCGGCGTCAAGGAAAGCGACCTGGTCACCTTCTTCTATGAAAAAGAAGGCGTGGCCACGCTGGAAGACGGCCTGTGGGTGATGGAAGCCAAACTGAAGGACCCGGCGTTTGTGGCCCGCATGGCCAAGTTCCTCAAAGCCACTTTCAAGGGCTGGAACGACGCGGTGAAAGACCCTGAGGGCGCCGCCAAGGTCGTGGTCGCCGCCGACATGTCGGGCAGCGCCACCCTGAAGGTGCAAAAGCGCCAGATGGAAAACGTGGCCAAGCTGATCACCAATGCCGGCACGCCGAAGATCGGTTATCTGGAACAGTCCGCCTATGAGCGTACCGTCAGGGTCTTGCTGGCTGGTGGCAGCTCCCCGGTGATCAAGAAAGATCCTGGTGCCGCGGCCATGTCCCACGTGGTCTGGGATGCGGCAGCCAAGTAAGCCGACCCGCGCCGCATCGTCCGCACTGGAAGACGATGCGGCCAAGGGCCAGATCCGCCAGGCCAACGAGAACCGCATCCTGGGCGCCGCCGAAAAGGTGTTTGCCCGGGCTGGTTTTGGCGGTGCCACCATGGCGGCCATCGCCACCGAGAGTGGCCTGCCCAAGGCCAACCTGCACTACTACTTTGGCAGCAAGGACGTGCTGTATCGCGCCGTGCTGGCGCGCATCCTGAACGACTGGCTGGTGCCCACGCATGGCATCACGGCGGATGCCGACCCGCGCACGGCGCTGGAGCGCTACATCCGCGCCAAGATGGCGCTGTCCGCCCAGCGCCCCGACGGTTCCAGGGTGTATGCCAACGAGATGCTGCACGGCGCGCCCGTGGTCAAGACCATTCTGACCACCGAATTGCGTCCCCTGGTGCAGGAGAAGGCCGCCGTGGTGCAGGGCTGGATAGCCGCCGGACGCATGGCGCCGGTCGACCCCACCCACCTGTTCTTCACGATCTGGGCCGCCACGCAGACCTATGCCGACTTTGACGTGCAGGTCAGCGCCGTGCTGGGCCGCACGGCGCTGACCGCCAAGGACCACGCACGCGCCACCGAGCATGTGGTGTCGCTGCTGCTGCGGGGCTGTGGTCTTTGATTAAAACGGGCTGTAGCCCTCGTGGGATATGCGTGAATAGCTCCTAAAAAAGGAGCAATCTTGCGCCAGTCAGCAGATGGCGGATGGCCGTTGCCACAACGAACACCAGCCCGCGCAGTAGGCCGGCATACTGCCCCATGCCTTACCATCACTCCCCATGAAAACAAGCGACGTACCTATGACCGACACCACCCAACGCCCCGTACTGCCTGATCACCTGTCTGCCGACCCGCGCAGCCCCCACCATGTTGCCGCCGTGTTCGAGCACGACATCGGCATCCGCTTCAACGACAAGGAGCGCAGCGACGTGGAGGAATACTGCATCAGCGAAGGCTGGGTCAAGGTCCCGGCCGGCAAGACGCTGGACCGCAAGGGCAAGCCCCTGTTGATCAAGCTCAAGGGCAAGGTCGAGGCCTACTACCTCTAAACCTCGCCGCCTGCCCCTCAGATCGAGAGGGCCGGATCGTCCGCACCCGTGTCCACGAACACGCGGGCCTTGCGCGGGGTCAGCAACACGGTATCGCCCTCCCGCAGGGCCAGCGCCGCATATTCCTGCGCCGCGAGATGCGCTTCGATCGGGTCGCTGCTGCCCGTGGTGGATGCGTCCAGCGGCAACAGTTCCAGCCGCGCGATCGGACCCACCGCAATGGCACGCACCAGCCTGGCGGGAATGCCACGTGGCCCGCTGCCCTGGTTGTCACCAACCACGTAGCGGCGCACTTCCAGGTCATGCGGGCGCACATAGGCAAAGGCCTTGGCGTCCTGTGCGCCGCTGTGTTCGGGGCTGTCCAGTCGCACGCCGTGCTGGTCTGCACCGATGCGCATTTCGCCCTCATGGGCGCGGCCATGGAACAGGTTTACATCACCCAGAAAGCCATAGACAAAGGGGCTGGCGGGGTGTTCCCATACCTGCTGTGGTGAGCCAATCTGCTCCACCCGGCCAGCGTTCATCAGCACCACGCGGTCGGCCACTTCCAGTGCCTCTTCCTGGTCGTGCGTCACAAAGATGCTGGTCACATGCAGGTCGTCGTGAAGGCGGCGCAGCCAGCGGCGCAACTCCTTGCGCACCTTGGCATCCAGCGCGCCAAAGGGTTCGTCCAGCAGCAGCACCTTGGGCTCCACGGCGAGCGCGCGCGCCAGGGCAATGCGCTGGCGCTGGCCACCGGAGAGTTGTGCCGGGTAGCGGTCGGCCAGCCAGTCCAGTTGCACCAGACCCAGCAGGTCGTGGACCTTCTGCTTGATGACGGCCTCAGACGGGCGCACGGCGCGGGGCTTCATGCGCAGGCCAAAGGCCACGTTGTCGAACACCGTCATGTGCCTGAAGAGGGCGTAGTGCTGGAACACAAAGCCCACGTTGCGCTCGCGCACGTGGACGTCGGTGGTGTCTTCGCCGCTGAAAAGAATATGGCCCTGGTCTGCCGTCTCCAGCCCGGCAATGATGCGCAGCAGCGTGGTCTTGCCACAGCCCGACGGGCCCAACAGGGCGACCAGTTCGCCGGAGTCGATGTCCAGGCTGACGTCGTTCAGCGCCTGGAAACTGCCGAACGCTTTGTTGACGTTGCGAATTGCGATGCTCATAGGTTCTCTCGGACTCAGACGGTTGGGCGTTCGGGTGGCAGCGCAGCGGCGGCCTTCTGGTCGCGCTCAAACTGCCATTCGACAAAGGACTTGATCACCAGCGTGACCAGGGCCAGCAGCGCCAGCAGCGAGGCAATGGCAAAGGCCGCCACCGACTGGTATTCGTTGTACAAAATTTCGACATGCAGCGGCATGGTGTTGGTCTGGCCGCGGATGTGGCCGGACACCACCGACACCGCGCCAAACTCGCCCATGGCCCGCGCGTTGCACAGGATCACGCCGTAGATCAGACCCCACTTGATGTTGGGCAGCGTCACATGCCAGAACGTCTGCCAGCCGGTGGCACCCAGCACCTGGGCCGCCTGCTCCTCGTCGGTGCCCTGGGCCTGCATCAGCGGAATCAGCTCGCGGGCAATGAAGGGAAAGGTCACGAAGATGGTGGCCAGCACGATGCCGGGCACGGCAAATACGATCTTCACGTCATGCGCCTGCAGCCAGGGGCCGAACCAGCCCTGGGCGCCAAACATCAGCACATAGACCAGACCGGCCACCACGGGCGACACCGAGAACGGCAGATCCACCAGGGTTGTCAGAAAGGCCTTGCCGCGAAACTCGTATTTGGCAATGGCCCAGGCCGCGGCCACGCCAAACACCAGGTTCATGGGCACGGCAATGGCGGCGGTGATGAGCGTCAGGCGGATGGCGCTCCAGGCGTCGGGCTCGTTGAAGGCCTCAAAGAAGGCATCGGAGCCCTTGCGCAGGGCCTCGGTGAACACTGCCGCCAGCGGAAGGACCAGGAACAGGAAAATGAAGGCTAGCGCGACACCGATCAGACTCCACTTGACCCAGTTCGGCTCCGTGGTGCCAGCCTGCGCGCGGCGAATGGTTTGCGTGTTGCCGCTCATGACTGGGCTCCTCCACGCTTGCGCTGCCAGGCCTGCAGCGCATTGATCAGCAGCAGCAGCGCAAACGAAATCACCAGCAGCACTACGGCCACGGCGGTTGCGCCGGCGTAGTCGTACTGTTCCAGCTTGCCGATGATGATCAGCGGTGTGATTTCGGACACCATCGGCATGTTGCCGGCAATAAAAATCACTGAGCCGTATTCTCCGACGGCACGGGCGAACGCCATCGCAAAGCCGGTCAGCAGGGCCGGTGCCACGGTCGGAAAAATCACATAGCGAAAGGTCTGCCAGCGCGTGGCGCCCAGGCAGGTGGCGGCCTCTTCCAGCTCCTTCTCGGCGTCTTCTAGTACGGGTTGCACGGTGCGCACCACGAACGGCAGGCCGATGAAGATCAGCGCAATCACGACACCACTGGGGTTGAAGGCCAGCTTGATGCCGTGCGGCTCCAGGATGCTGCCGATCCAGCCATTGCTGGCCAGGAGCGCGGTTAGCGAAATGCCGGCCACGGCGGTGGGCAGCGCAAACGGCAGGTCCACCAGCGCGTCAATGATCTTCTTGCCGGGAAACGTGTAGCGCACCAGCACCCAGGCCACCAGCAGACCGAACACGGCGTTGACCACGGCAGCAATGAACGAGGCGCCAAAGGTCAGCCGGTACGACGCCATCACGCGCGGGCTGCTGACAGCCACCACAAACTGCTCCCAGCTCAGCGTGAAGGTCTTGAACACCAGCGCGGAGAGCGGAATCAGCACGATCACGCTCAGATAAAACAGCGTGAAACCCAGCGTCAGCTTGAAGCCGGGCAGCACGCGGCGCGCGGGTCGTTTCCCTGGCTGTTGGTTGGACAGCCAGTCCATGGGCAATTTCTCGTCCATTTATTTGACCGTGTACAGCCTGTCGAACTGGCCGCCGTCGTTGAAGTGCACCTTTTGCGCTTCGCCCAGGGAGCCAAAAACCTCTTCCACGGTGAACAACTGGATGGGCTTGAAGGTGTTGGCGTACTTCTTCAGGATGGCCGGGTTGCTGGGGCGAATGGCGTGCTGGGCGGCAATCTCCTGCGCGGCATCGGAGTAGAGGAAGTTCAGGTAGGCCCGGGCCTGCTCGGCCGTGCCCTTCTTGGCCACGGTGCGTTCCACCACGGCCACCGGGTTCTCGGCGACGATGGAGCTGCTGGGGTGGATGGCGTCCACCTTGCCGGCGCCGAATTCCTTGTTCACGGAGACCACTTCGGATTCGAACGTGATCAGCACGTCGCCAATATTGCGCTGCAGGAAGATGGTGGTGGCATCACGCCCGCCCTTGGCCAGCACCGGCACATTGGCGTACAGCTTCTTCACAAACTCGGCCGCCTGCGCGTCGGTGCCGCCCTTCTTGCGCACCTGGCCCCAGGCCGCCAGATAGGCCATGCGGCCATTGCCGCCGGTCTTGGGGTTGACCACGACGACCTGCACGCCGGGCTTGATCAGGTCGTCCCAGTCCTTGATGCCCTTGGGGTTGTTGTTGCGCACCAGGAACAGCATCGTCGAGCTGGTGGGTGACGCGTTGTGCGGAAAGCGCTTGGTCCAGTCCTTGGCCACGATGCCGGAATTGGCCAAAAACTCCACATCGGTGGTGGTGTTCATGGTCACCACGTCGGCATTCAGCCCGTCGTTCACGGCCCGCGCCTGCGCGCTGGAGCCACCGTGGCTCTGGTCTATTCGGATGTCCTGGCCAGTGCTCTTCTTGTAGCTGGCGATGAAGGCGGTGTTGATGTCCTTGTAGAACTCGCGCGCCACGTCGTACGACGCATTCAGCAGCGTCACCTGGGCTGCTACCAAATTGCTAGCTGTCAGCGCAATGACGGCGAGGGCTAGACGGGTTTTTTGCTTGATGGTCACGAGGTGGTCTCCAATGCGGGTTGTGGATGGTCGGTGGCGGTCATGGGGGCGCCCCAGCCTTCACCCACCAGGGATTGCAGCAGCGCCAGGCCCAGCGGCCACGGGCCGAAGCCCGATTCGATGTTGATGTGCCCCGCATTTTGCAGGCGAACGAATTCACTGCCCCAGGCGCGGGCATAAGCGCCAGCCGTGCGCACCGGGCAATAGGGATCGTTGTTGCTGGCCACGACGATGCTGCGGTAGGGCAGGGCCTGGTAGGGCACGGGTGCAAAGTCGGCCAGCACGCCGCGCCGCTCGGGGTCGGCCGGCGCGACCAGCAACGCGCCCTGGATGCGGGCCGCCGCCTCTGCCGGCAGGTGTGTCGTGGCGATGCAGCCCAGGCTGTGGGCGGCGATGACCACCGGGCCGCCCGCGTCCTGAATCTGGCGCGCCAGCGAGCCGACCCAGGCCTGGCGGCAGGGGGTAATCCAGTCATCCTGCTGCGCGCGCTGCGCGCCATGCAGGCTGTCGGCCCACAGGCTTTGCCAGTGGCCGGGCCCGGAGTCGCGCCAGCCGGGCACGATGATGATGGTGGGGTTTGCGCTGACCATGTGGTATCGCTCAATTGCGTGATACGAATTGTCAGGACGAATGGCTGTGTGGCAAAGGACAGTTTTTCTCTTTGTTTATACCCACCGTTGAATATGTGAAGCGCTGCCGATGTGACCGTAGATAGGCAATGCGCGCCTGAGGGTTGATCTTTACGTTCGCGTCATATAGGCGACCTCTGGCTTTGCTTTAATCGCGCTATGTCCCATGGATACACGATTGCAGACCTATGAACCCCGTTGTTGTCACCGCGTCTCGCCCCATGTTTTTCCGTCTTCTCCGCTGGCGGGGGAGCCGCCAAACAGGCTATGCAAAGCCAGTTGCCATTGGTCTTACCGTCGTACTGGCGGCAGCGGCAGCCTGGTGGCTGTGGTCGTCACGCGGCGGCATTGACACTCAGACTACTGCAGGAGACCCAGCCCGGGCCAGCAGTGCACCCGCTTCTGCCAGTCGCGGTAGCGCTGGGGGCAATGGCGGGGGAGGGCGTTTTGGCGGTGCCAACCGCAAGCAGCCGGTTAGCGTAGCCGTCGTTCGCAAGCAGGACGTTCGCGTCAGCGTCAACGCTATTGGCGCCATTGCGGCAGCCAACACGGCCATCGTGCGAGCCAAGGTTAGCGGTGAGTTAAAGGCCCTGTATTTCAAGGAAGGGCAAACCGTGCAGGCTGGCGCCTTGCTGGCGGAGATCGACCCCCGGAGCTATCAAATCGCATTGGCGCAGGCGCAGGGTACCTTGACACGGGATCAAGCGCAGTTGGCCAACGCCAGGATTGATTTGACGCGCTACCGTGACCTGATTGCCAAGGACGCTGCGCCCAAACAGCAGCTCGACACCCAACTCTCGTTGGTTGCGCAGCTCGAAGGAACGGTGATGAGTGACCAGGCACAAGTTGACAACGCGAAGCTGCAGCTGTCCTACACCCGCGTCACCGCGCCGATTGCCGGCCTGGTAGGACTGAAGCAAGTCGACATTGGCAACAACGTGCAACCAACGGATGCCAACGGACTGCTCAGCATTGCGCAAACCCGACCGGTCAGTGTGGTGTTTTCGGTTCCTGATGTGCAGTTGCCCTTGATCTTGCGGCAGCTCAAGGCCGCCAAAGGACTGCCGGTGGAGGCTTGGGATCGTGAACAAAAGCTCAAACTGGCTGACGGAAAATTGGCCAGCACCGACAACGCCATTGACAGTGCCACCGGTACGATCAAACTCAAGGCCCAGTTTGCGAACGCCAAGGATGAGTTGTTTCCTAACCAGTTCGTCAATGTGCGTCTGCAGGTGGACAACATCGAGGACACGTTGGCGGTACCCAGCGCGGCAGTTTTACGTGGCGCACAGGGTAGTTATGTGTATGTGGTGAACGCCGACGGAACCGTCAGCGTGCGTCGCGTGCGCGCCGGGGCTAATGATGGCGACTGGGTCAGCGTGCAAGGCGAGTTGAAACCCGGTGACCAGGTTGTCACGGATGGCGCAGACCGACTGCGTGAAGGCGCCCAGGTTGAAGTGGTGGCGCCCAATGCAGGCGGCAAACGCCCAGCAACATCCAGTGGCACGCCGGACGCTGCAACCCAGGTTCCTGCTACGCCGGCAGCGCCCTCCCCCGCTACCGTAGCTGAAGACCCACCGTGGATGAGCCGTCTGCCGCCAGAAGTGGCAGCCAAAATCAGGGCGATGAGTCCTGAAGATCGCGCCGCCTGGATACAGAAGCGGCGCGAGGAACGCGCCAAGGCTTCTGGCAACAACTGATAAGCCTGCGCGCATGAACCCGTCCCGTATCTTCATCGAACGCCCGATTGCCACCTCCTTGATGATGGTGGCGATCTTGCTGGCGGGCCTGCTGGCCTACCGTTTGCTGCCGCTGTCCGCTTTGCCCGAGGTGGACTACCCGACGATACAGGTCACGGCGCTATACCCGGGTGCCAGCCCGGACGTGATCGCCTCCAGCATCACCGCGCCCATGGAGCGCCAGTTCGGCCAGATGCCGGGCTTGGCACAGATGTCGTCCACCAGTTCAGGTGGGGCGTCGGTCATTACACTGCGTTTTTCGTTGTCGTTGTCACTGGACGTCGCGGAGCAGGAGGTGCAGGCCGCCATCAATGCGGGAAGTAACTTGCTGCCGACCGACATGCCCATGCCACCTACCTACAGCAAGGTGAATCCGGCCGACGCACCGGTCATGACCATTGCCGTGACGTCACCGTCATTGCCCGTGATTCGGGTGCACGATCTGGTCGAAAGTCGTTTGGCACAAAAGATTTCACAGGTTCCTGGTGTTGGCCTGGTAGCGATCGCGGGGGGACGCCGTCCGGCAGTGCGCATTCAGGTCAATCCGAAAGCCTTAGCCGCATTGGGTATGTCCTTGGACGATGTGCGCTCCACCATTGGTAGCGCCAACGTGAACCAGGCCAAGGGCAGCTTTGACGGCGCAGTCCGTGCATCCACCATAGACGCCAACGACCAGCTAAAGACTGCTGCCGACTACACCAACCTGGTGATTGCGTACAAGGTCGGCAAACCGGTTCGGTTGAAGGATGTGGCCAACATCGTGGACGACGCGGAGAACCTGCGACTGGCTGCCTGGGCCGATCTGTCGCCAGGCGTGATCCTGAATGTGCAGCGCCAGCCCGGCGCCAACGTGATTGAGACGGTGAACCGCGTCAAGACTTTACTGCCGCAGTTGCAGGCGACGCTGCCCGCTTCCATCGACGTGCGCGTACTGAGTGACCGCACGGTGACCATTCGCGCCTCGGTGGACGATGTCGAGATCGAATTGCTGCTGGCCATTGCGTTGGTGGTGGCGGTGATTTTTGTATTCCTGCGCAGCGTGTCGGCCACCTTGATCCCGGCAGTGGCAGTGCCCCTGTCTCTCGTGGGCACCTTTGGCGTGATGTATCTGGCGGGCTTTTCCATCAACAACCTGACTTTGATGGCACTGACGATTTCGACCGGCTTCGTCGTGGACGACGCGATTGTGATGATCGAGAACATTGCACGTTACGTGGAGGCTGGTGAGGCACCACTGGCTGCGGCATTCAAGGGTTCCAAGCAGATTGGTTTCACCATCATCTCTCTGACCATTTCTCTGATTGCGGTGCTGATTCCGCTGCTGTTCATGGGAGATGTGGTGGGCCGTCTGTTCCACGAGTTTGCCATCACATTGGCGGTGTCTATTCTGATTTCGGCCTTTGTGTCGCTGACACTGACACCGATGATGTGCGCACGCCTGCTCAGGCACACGCCTGAGGAAAACCATGGTCGTCTATACCGGGCGGTGGGCAAGGCCTTTGAGCAAACCATAGCCGGCTATGGCCGCATGCTGAACTGGGTATTGGACCGACAAGGTCTGACCATGCTGGTGTTTGCCGTGACGCTGGTATTGACCGGGCTGCTCTATCTCTGGGTACCCAAAGGTTTTTTTCCGGTGCAGGATACGGGCCAAATCCAGGCCATCACCGAGGTATCACAATCCACGTCATTTGCGGCCATGGCCGAGCACCAACAGGCGTTGGCCGAGGCCATTCTGAAAGATCCGGCGGTGGATTCGCTGTCCTCGTTCATCGGTGTTGATGGTGCCAACGCCACCTTGAATGCCGGGCGCATGCTGATCAGCCTGAAACCCCTGGAAGTGCGACACATCTCGGCCAGCGATGTCATCCGCCGCCTCTCGCAGGTCACCAACCACATGCCGGGCATTTCGCTGTACATGCAGCCAGTGCAGGACCTGACGATTGAAGACCGTATCTCCAAGACGCAATACCAGTTCACACTGAGCTCGCCGGACCAGGCAGATCTGTCCAGCGCCACGGCACGTCTGTTGGAGCGCTTGCGGGCACTGCCGCAACTGGTGGATGTTGCCAGTGATCTGCAAGACGAGGGTTTGCAAGCCTACGTTGACATTGACCGCGACGCGGCAGGGCAATTTGGCGTTTCGGTTGCCGCGATCGATTCGGCCCTGTACAACGCATTTGGCCAGCGCCTGATCTCTACCATCTTCACCCAGTCCAACCAATACCGTGTGGTGCTGGAGGTGGACCCCCAGTTCAAGCAGGGAATCCAGGGCCTGAGTGGCCTGTACGTGCCGGGCACCGGGGGCGTGCAAGTGCCTTTGTCTTCCGTAGCCAGCGTGACCGAGCGTGCCGCGCCACTGGCAGTCAACCATATGGCGCAATTCCCGTCCAGCACCATTTCGTTCAACTTACCTCCTGGCGTGTCGCTGGGTGAGGCTGTCAGTGCCATCAAGGCGGAAGAAAAGCAGTTGGCACTGCCAGTCAGTGTGGAAACCAGTTTTCAGGGAGCGGCGCTGGCGTTTCAGGCATCGTTGACCAATACCCTGCTGTTGATTCTGGCAGCGGTAATTACCATGTACATCGTGCTAGGCGTGTTGTACGAAAGCTATATCCATCCGTTGACAATTTTGTCCACACTGCCATCGGCTGGCTTGGGTGCACTGCTGGCCTTGCTGGCCTTCAGGCTCGACATGGGGGTGATCGCCATCATTGGCATCGTGCTCCTGATCGGCATCGTGAAGAAGAACGCCATCATGATGATTGACTTCGCGCTGGATGCCCAGCGGGAAGAGGGAATGCAACCACGCGATGCCATTTACCAAGCCTGCTTGCTGCGTTTTCGGCCGATCCTGATGACCACCTTGGCCGCCTTGTTTGGCGCGTTGCCACTGATGTTGGGCGGCGGCATGGGCAGCGAACTGCGCCATCCCCTGGGGGTGGTCATGGTGGGGGGCCTGATCGTGAGCCAGTTGCTGACACTGTTCACAACACCGGTCATTTACCTCGGGTTCGCGGCGATTGCGGAGCGCAAGTCGTGAACATATCCGCGCCCTTCATTAACCGACCGGTAGCAACCACCCTGCTGTCATTGGGGCTGGCGCTGGCCGGCACCATTGCCTTCTTCCTGCTCCCTATCGCACCGCTGCCACAGGTTGACTTCCCCACGATTTCGGTCTCGGCATCCTTGCCAGGCGCCAGCCCCGACACCATGGCTGCGACAGTCGCCACCCCGCTGGAGCGGGCGCTGGGCAGCATTGCTGGGGTCAACGAAATCACGTCGTCTTCATCTTTGGGTAGTTCGCGCATCACGCTGCAGTTCGATCTGAATCGCGACATCGACGGTGCTGCGCGGGACGTGCAGGCGGCCATCAACGCGGCGCGTTCCATACTGCCAACCGGCATGCCCAGCAATCCGACTTACCGCAAGGTTAATCCGGCCGACGCGCCGGTCATGATCATCGCGTTGACCTCCGACACCCTGACGCGTGGCCAGATGTACGACGCTGCCAGCACGGTGCTGGCGCAGCGCCTGTCGCAAGTCGATGGCATAGGTCAGGTGACGATAGGCGGCGGCGCTTTGCCTGCCGTACGCATTGAGCTGGATCCCAACCAGTTGTCCGCCAACGGCATCGCACTGGACGCGGTGCGTGCTGCCGTGATCGGCACTAATGCGAACCGGCCCAAGGGCGCGGTGGAAGATGAACGCCGGTATTGGCAAATTGGCGCCAACGATCAGGCGCGCACAGCGGCAGATTTCGCACCGTTGATCATTAGTTTTCGCAGCGGCGCGGCGGTAAGACTGCGCGATGTGGCCGAGGTGGTTGACTCGGTGCAGGACGTGCGCAACTACGGGGCCTCCAATGGCAAGCCAGCCGTATTATTGATCCTGAACAAGGCGCCCGGAGCCAACATCATCGAGGCGGTGGACCGTGTACGCGCACTGCTGCCACAACTGCGGGCGTCGATTCCAGCCGCCATCAACGCCGAGGTTGTGGTGGACCGAACGCCCACCATTCGTGCTTCCATCAAAGAGGTGGAACGCGCCCTGCTGATCTCCTTTGGTCTGGTGATCGTGGTGGTCTATGCTTTTTTGCGCAGTATGCGCGCGGCCCTGTTGCCCAGCGTGGCCGTTCCGCTGTCGCTGGCCGGCACCTTTGGCGCGATGTACCTGATTGGCTACAGCGTGGACAATCTCTCGCTAATGGCGATGACGGTGGCCACCGGGTTTGTGGTGGACGATGCCATCGTGGTGCTGGAAAACATTACCCGTCACATGGAGCATGGCAAAGGCCCGCGCGACGCCGCACTGGCGGGGGCGCGCGAGATTGGCTTCACGGTGGTGTCCATTAGCCTGTCGCTGATTGCGGCCTTCATTCCCATCCTGTTCATGGGTGGCATCATAGGACGCCTGTTCCGTGAATTTTCCGTGGTGCTCTCGGTTGCGATTCTGGTGTCGATGCTGGTGTCGCTGACCACCACGCCAATGATGGCTGCCGCCTTGCTGCGCCCCCGGAAGGCTAACAAGGCACCGGGGCGCATCAGCCGCATGATGGCCGCGGCGCAGGGCAGGGTGCAGCGCGGATACCGGCGTTCGCTGCGTTGGACATTGCGCCACCAGCCCGTCGCGCTGCTCGCGTTGACGGCAGTGATTGGTGTCAACGTCTATCTCTACACGGTGATTCCGAAAGGATTTTTCCCGCAGCAAGACACCGGCCGGATAGTGGGCGGTGTGCAGGCCGACCAAGGTATCTCCTTTCAGGCCATGCAGAAGAAGCTGGATGCCTTTATGGCCATTGTGCAGGCGGATCCGGCCGTGGATACGGTGACTGGTTTCACCGGCGGCGGTCAGCGAAACACGGCCAGTATGTTCATTTCCCTCAAGCCGCTGGCCGAGCGCAAACTCTCCGCCGATCAGGTGATTGCGCGGCTGCGTACAAAACTCAGCCATGAACCTGGAGCCAATTTGTTTCTGACGGCGGTACAAGACATTCGCATTGGCGGGCGCCAATCCAATGCCCAGTACCAGTACACGCTGCAGGCCGATGAGCTGGCCGATTTACGTACCTGGGAGCCGCGCATCCGCCAGGCCTTGGCACAGCTGTCCGAGTTGGCAGACGTCAACAGCGATCAGCAGGACAAGGGCGCGCAGACTTCACTGGTGATTGACCGAGATGCCGCGGCGCGCTTGGGCCTCTCCATGGGCAGCATCGACAACACCCTGAACAATGCCTTTGGGCAACGCCAGGTTGGCGTCATCTACAACCCATTGAACCAGTATCGCGTGGTGATGGAATTGGCGCCGGCGTATTTGCAGAGCCCGGATGCGTTGAAAAACCTGTTCTTCACGTCCAACGCCGGGGCACAGGTGCCCTTGTCGGCCATTGCGCGCATAGAACCCACAACCACGCCGCTCGCGGTCAACCACCAAAGCGGCTCGCCGGCCTCCACCATCAGCTTCAACCTGCCGGAAAATGTGTCCTTGTCACAAGCCACGGATGCGGTCAACGATGCAGTTTTGAAGCTGGGTGTGCCGGTCTCGGTGCGCGGGCGTTTTCAGGGCACGGCGAATGCCTTCAAGGCCTCGCTGGGCAGCCAGCCGTTGCTGATACTGGCGGCCGTCATCGCGATCTACCTGGTGCTGGGCATGCTATACGAAAGCCTGATCCATCCGATCACCATTTTGTCCACCTTGCCATCAGCCGGGGTCGGCGCACTGCTGGCCCTGATGATGTTCCAGACACAGTTCACCGTCATCGCCTTCATCGGCGTGGTGCTTTTGATTGGTATCGTGAAAAAGAACGCCATCATGATGATCGACTTCGCCATCGCGCGGCAAAGCCTGGCACACCAGCAGGGGCGTGTACTCGGTGCTGGTTCCGCCATTTACAGGGCCTGCCAGTTGCGTGTACGGCCCATCTTGATGACCACCATGGCCGCAATTTTTGGTGCCATTCCGCTGGCACTGGGTACGGGCGACGGCGCTGAATTGCGCCAGCCCCTGGGCATCGCCATCGTGGGTGGCCTGGTGCTGAGCCAGTTGCTGACCTTGTACACCACACCGGTGGTGTTTGTGTGCATAGACCGGCTGCGCAGACGCAAGCCTTTGCCCAACCCGGTACCCGCGCCCGCATCACAGGCCGACCCGGATCACATGCCCCTTGCCGGCGCGTCCAACCTTGCCTGAGTTTGAACATGTCTGAATTCTCTCCGCCCCGATTGACGTCCATGCTTGCCCCGTTGACCTGGGTCTCCGCCTTGCTCCTGGCCGGCTGCGCAGTGACCGCCGTTACCCCACCCCAACCGCCCGCCGCTCCGGCTCAGTTCAAGGAGACTGGGTTGTGGCAACGAGCAGAGGGAACTTCGGAGACGGTGCCAGACGCATGGTGGAAACTGTTCAAGGATCCCGTGCTGGATGACCTGCAGGGCAAGTTGGTTCTTGGCAATGAAAACCTGAAATCTGCAGTGGCCCAGGTAGCACAAGCGCGTGCCAGTCTGGACGCCAGCCGGGCTGCGCAGTGGCCCACGCTGGGTGCAGGGCTGTCGGCCACCCGCAGTGTCAGCGCGGGAACGGCGCCTGACGGGGAGAGCATTCGTAGTGGGCCTGCCAATGCCGTCAATCTGACAGCCAACGCCAGTTGGGAGATCGACTTGTGGGGTCGACTATCGCAGGCTAGCAGCAGCAACGAGGCCAAGCTGCAAGCCAGCATGGACGATTTGGCTGCTGCCCGGCTGTCGATGCAGGCTACGCTGGCACAAAGCTATTTTTCCATGCGCACGTTCGAGGCCCAACAGGCGCTATACGAGCGCAATCTGACGGCCTACGCCCGCTCCCTGGCGCTGACACAGGCGCGTTATGACGCCGGTGTTGCGGTCCGCACTGATGTGCTGCAGGCTCAGACGCAACTCAAGACTGCACAGGCGCAGTTGGCGGATGCGATAGCACAGCGGGCACAGATGGAGCACGCCATCGCCGTGCTACTGGGCCAGGCGCCATCGGTCTTTTTCATCACGCGCACGGGCACTTTGCCGGACACACCCACGGTTCCGACTCTTTTGCCAAGCACCTTGTTGCAACGTCGACCGGACATCGCTGCCGCTGAACGGCGCGTGGCGGCAGCATATGCGCAAATCGGGGTAGCCGATGCTGCATATTTTCCAGCGCTTACGTTGTCCGCCAGCGCTGGCTACCGGGGTGCCAGCTTGGGTGATATCGTCAGCGCTCCGAATCTGCTCTGGTCCATCGGGCCGGCCTTGGCCCAAAGCCTGTTCGACGGTGGGGCCAAACGGGCCGCTTCAGACCAGGCCCTTGCCAGTGCCGACCAAGCCACTGCCAATTATCGGCAATCCGTACTCACTGCATTGCAGGAAGTAGAAGACAATCTGGCCCTGGCTGACCAATTGCGCGAGGCGGTGCAGTTGCAGCGCGAGGCACTGAGCTTAGCCCAAACCACCCTGACCATCACGACCGAGCAATACCGCGAAGGCACGGTCAGCTACCTCAACGTGGTGGCCGCGCAGACGGCGGCGCTTAACAGTGAGCTGAGTGTGCTGTCGGTACGAACCCGTGAACTTTCCGCCATCAATCAGTTGCTGAAGAACGTCGCCGGGCGCTGGCAGGACAGCCCGACACCTTGAGATTACACCGGGCATGCGGGTCGTGCGTTTATCGGTTCTTGGCAGCACGCAGACGGCGCACCACCGCCACCAGGCGGTCCACCTCGTCAAAGGTGTTGTATAACGCCAGCGATGGTCGTACCGTGGTTTCCAGCCCGAAGCGGCGCAGGATGGGCTGCGCGCAGTGGTGGCCAATGCGCACGGCAATACCTTCCTCGTTCAGGGCCTTTCCCACTTCTTCCGTGGTGTATCCCGCCAGCACGAATGACATGACGCTGGCCTTGTCAGACATTGCCCAGAAAGGCGGACAGCAGGCCCACGCCCAGCACCGGGTCGATCAGGCTTTGCAACTGCTCGAATTTCTCCTGCGCTTCCTGTTCACTCTGGCCCACAAACGGGGAGATGCCAGGCAGGATCTTGAGTTCATGGGTGCCACGGCCATAGGCGGCCAGACGGCCCTTGACGCCGGCGTAAAAGGCGCGGGCATCTTCCACGGTTTGCTGGGCGGTGAACACCAGTTCGGCCGTGGCGGCGGCCAGGTCCTGGCCATCGTTGCTGGAGCCGGCCTGCCCAACACTGGGTAACCCTGCGGAGCGCGCGGCGCCTGCAGCGAGCCGTGTACGGTGTAGTGCTTGCCCTCAAAGGCGACGCGGTGCAGCTTGTCGGTGTCAAAGAAGCGGTTGGACTCCTTGTCGTGGATAAAAGCGTCGTCCTCCCAGCTGTCCCACAGGCCTTTGACGACCTGCACATACTCATGGGCCTTCTCATAGCGCTGAGCATGCGCCAGTTGCTGCGGCAGGCCAAAGCTGCGGGCCTCGAAGTCGCTGCCCGAAGTCACCAGATTCCAGCCGGCGCGACCACCACTCAGGGGGTCCAGTGTGGCGAACTTGCGCGCCAGGTGGTAGGGCGGCAGGTAGGTGGTGGAGACGGTGGCCACCAGGCCGATGCGCTCGGTGACGCCCGCCAGCGCCGACTGCAGCAACAGCGGATCAAACGGGTAGGGCAGTGCATTGCGGGTCACGACGTCGGCGGGGCCGTCGCTCATGCCGACGTTGTCGGCAAAGAAGATGGCGTCGAACTTGGCCGCTTCGGCCTGACGCGCCCAGTCCTTCAGTGTGGCCGGTGTGACCGAGGCCGACGCCGAAGAAGAAGGCGCCCAGGTGCATTTGGGGTTTGGCTGTGCTCATGGCGGTAGGTTCCTTCAAAGGCAAATTCAGTCTGCATGCACCGTGAAAATGCGATGGAGGTGATTCTGAAAGTGCTTCGTTAAAACTGGAACTGCTGTTTTATAGACTTCTAATTACTGAAACATATAAACGAGGTCACCATGGCCGCCCCCTAGGGCGAGCCACATCACATAAGAGCCGCCTGCGTCCGCAAGCCGGCCCGATAGATGCAATCGCTGGAATGGCCGGCGCGGGCCTGCCGGCGCTTACTTTCCGAACAACTTGGCCACGTGCTGCCAGGCGCGCAGCAGCAGGCCCGCGCGTTCCACATCGGCCTGGGCGACGAGCGGTGCTTCGCCCACCGGCTTGCCCTTCGAAGTCGCGACCACCTTGCCGATCACAGCGCCCTTGGCCACCGGCGCCTCCAGGCCCGGCGTGAGCTCAACCGAGGTCTCCACCTGTTGGCCGCGCGGCACGGTCAGCATCCATGGCGCTCCCAGGCCCGCGTCGACCGTATCGATTTTGCCGAAGCTGACCTTGGCCGTCGTGACCACCGTGTTCGGCTGAATCGGGGTGGCCTTTTCGAAGTTGCTGAAGCCCCAACCGAGCAGCGCTCGCGTATGGTCGGCACGCGCCTGGGCGCTGTTGGTGTTGAGGATGACCGTGATCAGGCGCATGTCGTTGCGCTTGGATGAAGTGACCAAGCAGTAGCCGGCCGCTTCGGTGTGGCCGGTCTTCAGTCCGTCCACGGTGGGGTCGGTGTATAGCAGGGCATTGCGATTGCCCTGCTTGATACCGTTGTACTTGAACTCGCGCTCAGCGTAGATCGGGTAATAGTCAACGCTGTCGCGGATGATTGCGCGCGCCAGGATGGCAAGGTCACGTGCAGACGAGTTGTGCTGTGGGTCGGGCAGACCCGTGGGGTTCATGAAATGCGTGTGCGTCATACCCAGGCGCTGGGCTTCGGCATTCATCAGCTTGGCAAAACCCTCTTCGGAGCCGGCCATGTGTTCGGCAATCGCCTTGGACGCGTCGTTGCCCGACTGGATGATGATGCCGCGCAGGATGTCGATCACCGTGGCTTGGCTGTTCAGCGGAAGATACATGCACGACTCGGTGCTCGACCCCCGGCACCAGGCGTTCTGGCTGACCGAGACCAGGTCGGTTGGCTTGAGTTTGCCGGAGCGCAGCGCCTGCTCGACCAGGTAGCTGGTCATCATCTTGGTGAGCGAGGCCGGCGGCAAGGGTTCGTCCGCGTTGGCCGAGGCGAGCACCTCGCCGGAGTCGGAATCCATCAGCAGCCACGCCTTGGCGGGCAGCGCCGGTGGGTTACTTGCCAGGCTGGTCTGCGCAGCCAGTGGCGGCAGGGTGTTCACGGTGGCCACGGCCCTCTTGGGAGACACGGGTTTGGCAGTCTGGTGTTTGGCAGCGAAGGAAGCCGAGCCGGGAACCAGGGTGCCCGCGGCGATTGCGAAGATGACAGGGAGGATGGAGAAAGTCTTGGTTTGCATGGTGTATTTGGTCAGAACGTTGATTGTCGTAGATCGGCGTTGTTACCGCCGACCGAAAGCTAACCCAGGTGTTTTACTGGTTCTGCCCGTTTTTGGGCATATCACAACATGATGCAGTTCACAGTCTAAAAACGGAAAACCACTTCATGAGCAGAGGTCACTTTCCGCCAGGGGCTAGGTTCAAATTGCATCACGTTATGATGCATTTGTCTGGACGGTTTGCATCTGCCCGCAAGGACACTTGGCTTCAAGCAGCCGGCAGTGGACGTCCTCACCATGTCATTCATGATTGCATTGAAACAGCCCATGACAGATCCCCTAATGAAGCGCGATTTCGAAGTTCTTTCCGATTTTCGTTATCAAATTCGTCGCTTCGAACGCTTCAGCGAGGAAGTGACGAACAGCCACGGGGTAACGCCCTTGCAGTATCTGTTGCTGCTGCACATCAAGGGCTATCCGGCGCGCGACTGGGCCACGGTGGGAGAACTCGCCGAGCGTCTGCAGGCACAACAGCACGGGGTCGTGGCGCTGATCTCCCGCTGTGAGAAGCAGGGATACGTTGCGCGTCGGCGCTCGCAGACGGATCGCCGTCAGATCGAGGTTCATTTGCTGAAGCAAGGCGAGCAGTTGCTCGACCAATTGGCACGCCTGCACCGCCAGGAGCTGCTTTCCCTCAAGGGCAGTTTCATGGTTCCCGATGTCAGCGTATTTCAGCATGACGCGAACTGATCTGGGCGCAGTCCACCCGATCCGCAGTCAGCCGACTGAGGACAAGCATTTACCAGCGTGCACGGTGCCGGTCGGCCCGTGCGTTCACTTCAAGGAATTTGACATGCCTCCTGCTCTTGCGTACTCCGACAAGGAGATGATCCAATTTTTCTGCTGGCTTGATGAAGGCATTCACACAGACGCCGGACTCCGGGCGAGGGGCGCGTGATGGACAGTACCATTTTGAGTCTGCTGGGTGCATTCTTGCTGGCGATCATCGGTCTGTTCGTGTTCATCTGGTCCTCGCGCAAGGGCCTGCTGGTAGAGAACCCGAAGGCCGCGTCGGTGATCTTTGCGCGGGGCGAAATCGGTCACGTTGACGATCCGGCGCTTGCGGATGCGGCACAGGATTCCATGCAGACAGCGGCACTGGAGCAAGGTCGGTCGCTGCACGTCGCTGACACTGCTGAACTGCAGGACCGCATTGCCTCCGACCAGTCGAGCGCTTTTCCGGTATTCATGTTTATCGCCTTCGCCTGCCTCTGGCTGTTGCTGGGCTCACTGGCGGGCTTGACTTCATCAATCAAGCTGCACCAACCCGACTGGCTCACCGACCAGGCCTGGCTGACATTTGGCCGCATTCGCACGGTTCACCTGACCGCTGTGCTGTACGGATGGATCAGCAATGCGGCCTTGGGCATGATGCTGTGGTTGCTGCCGCGTCTGCTGCGCACGCGCTTGCATGGGGCGGTCTGGGCCATGCTCGGCGGCGCCCTCATCAATATGGGCATCGCCGCGGCCATTGGTGCCATTGCGTCGGGCTGGACCGACGGCATGGAGTACCTGGAAATTCCGTGGCAAATCGGCATTCTCATCGTTGCAGGTTTTGTGCTGATCATTTTGTCGGTGTTGTACACCCTGGCAAACCGCAAGACCGAGCACCTCTATGTCAGCGTCTGGTACATGGTGGCCGCATTGCTGTGGATTTCCCTGTTGTTTCTGGTCGGCAAACTGCCTGGAGTGCATACCGGCGTGCAACAGGCCACCACCAATTGGTGGTACGGGCATAACGTGCTGGGCCTGTGGTTCACACCGGTCAGCGTGGGTGCCATCTATTACTTTCTGCCCAAGATCATCGGGCGCCCGGTGCGCTCCTACAACCTGTCCATACTGGGTTTCTGGACTCTGGCGTTCTTCTACGGTCAGGTTGGTGGGCACCATTTGATTGGCGGGCCGGTGCCAGGCTGGCTCACAACGCTGTCCATTGTGCAAAGCGTGATGATGGTCATCCCGGTCGTCGCCTTCAGCATCAACATGGCCGGCACCCTCCAGGGCCGCATGCATCTTGCGCGCTACTCGCCAACGCTACGCTTCATGATGTTTGGCGGACTCATGTATTTCGCATCGTCCCTGCAGGGTTCGCTGGAGGCGTTGCGCAGCGTCAACCAGGTGACGCACTTCACCCACTTCACGGTGGCGCACGCACATCTGGGCGCTTACGCCTTTGTGACCATGGTTCTGTTCGGTGCCATCTATTTCATGATGCCGCGCGTGCTGAAGTGGGAGTGGCCTTATCCAAAGTTGATTACGCTGCACTTCTGGCTCTCCGCCATCGGCATTGCCATCTATTTCATCGGACTGACGATTGGCGGCTGGCTGCAGGGCATGGCCATGCTGGACGCCGCCCGGCCCTTCATGGACTCCGTCACAGTAACCTTGCCCTATCTGAAGTGGCGAACCGTGGGCGGCAGCCTCATGGTGCTGGGCCACATCATCTTTGCCGGCCATTTCCTTGCAATGGCATTGCGTTTTGGTCCCACGCGCACCGGCGCTGCACTTTTCTGGCCAACCAACAAACCGGAGCTTGCCCATGGACAATGAAGTCAAACTGGTTTCGGGCGCCATGGTGGCTCTGGCAGTTGCCACTGCCGCGCTCGTCGTCATGCCCTACATAGAAGTGCGTGACATCCAGCCGCCGCCCGGCCTCAAGCCCTATACCAGCGCCGAGTTGCGCGGGCGCGCGGTCTATATTTCCAACGGCTGCGTGTATTGCCATAGCCAGCAGCCCCGTGATCGCAAATTCGGCCCCGATGCCGAACGTGGTTGGGGCCGCGCCTCGGTGCCGGCCGACTACATCTACGACTCGCCGCACCTGCTGGGCAGCATGCGCACCGGACCGGACCTCTTCAACATCGCTGCGCGCCAGCCCAGCAAGGACTGGCACCTGGGTCACCTCTACCAGCCGCGCGCCTATTCGCCCGGCTCGATCATGCCGTCCTATCCTTTCCTGTTTACCGTCAAGGACGCGAAGGAGGCAGAGCAAGAAGGTGAACAGCCCCTTGCATTGCCGCCCGCTTACGGTCCCAAGGTCGGCCAGGTCGTGGTGCCTACACCCGAGGCGCTGGACCTGGTCAAGTATCTGCTGGCCTTGAACCACACCTATCCGGTGTTGCCGCCTGCCCCCAAACCCTAAGCCGAAGTCAAGACCCTCCCATGTCCAAAGAATCAGAAACAAGCAGCCGTTCGCAGGCGCGCGAACAACAGGACCCTACCGAGAGGATCAGGCCGATTCCACTGACGGTTGCCGCCATCGTGTTGGCGGTGGTGATTTTCGGTGCCATCTACATCCTGCTTTCGGAACCCTTTGGCCAGGCCGATCTGGGCGACCGACGCACCCTGGCTGATCTGCGCGCACCGCAAGCTGGAGCGGCCGGCGCAGCAGCCGATGGAAAGCAGGTATTCAACGCCAACTGTGTCCCCTGTCACCAGGCGACAGGCCTGGGTTTGCCTGGCGTTTTCCCGCCTCTGGATGGCTCGGAGTGGGTGGCAGGTGATGAACGCACCGTGGTGAATATCCTGCTGCATGGCGTAAATGGGAAACTGCGTGTGAAAGGCAACACCTACAAGGGTGCGATGCCTTCATTCCAGCATCTTGGCGACGCGGAGTTGGCGGCAGTCGCCAGCTATGTCCGCTCCGGATGGTCGAACAAGGCGGGCGCCATCAAGTCCGAGCTGTTTGCCAGCGAACGCAAGAGCAGCACACGCACTTCGCCATTCAATGGCGAGGCCGACTTGAAGGCGCTGAAGGACAAGCTGCCGTGACCTGCTGCACAGGCGGTCTACGGACAACCCGCAAGCGCAACGCCCCGTGTTGAAGACGGTGTTGCTGAGTGCCGGTCTGGCAGCGACCGGTTACACCTGCTCCGCCTGGCTGACACACGATTTTCAGGTGTGGACGGCCGAAGGTGCGCGGCGCCTGGAAGTGGCCCTGCAGCCCGTCGCTGTGCCGCCCGTACGCATTGACGGCCCCGGCCTGGTCGCACAGCCCTTGTCGCAACTTCTGTCCGATGGCCAGTCCGTCACACTGCTGGAGTTCGTCTATACACGCTGCGAAACGGTGTGTCTGGCACTGGGCAGTGTCTATCAGCAAATGCAAACCACGCTGCAAGCGGCCAGCCCAGGCAGTGCCTCGGCGCGCCGGGTGAAACTGCTGTCGATCAGCTTCGATGGCCAGCACGACAATCCGTCCGTGCTGCAGGTTTACGCAGCGCGCCTGGGCGCCGACCCGGTGCTGTGGCGCTTTGTCAGAATGCCTGACCCGAAAGAGACACAGCGTTTGCTAGCGGATTTTCAGGTCGTCGTCGTCCCGGACGGGCGCGGTGACTTCGAGCACAACGCGGCCTTGCTGGTTGTCAATCAGCGGGGGCAACTGGTGCGCATCTTTGATTATGCGGAGCATCAACTGGCCCTCGACTACGCCCGCGACCTGGCAAACACCCCGTCAACACGATGAAGCGGGTGCAATTTCTGCTGAAACGACCTCTGAGCGCTGCAGTCCTGGCGCTGTGCTTGCTGGCCCTGCCCGGCGCGCGGCTGTTTCTTGAGGCCAGCATGACCCGCCACATGCTGATTCAGTTTCCCCTGCTTGCATTCATCGGCTTTTGCCTCGCAGATGCGTTACCGCGCAAGGGGATATGGCGTCTGCATGCGTGGAACGACTTCGGCATCAGCGGCTTGTTCGCCAGCGCCCTGCTACTCGCCCTGTTGATGATCCCGCGCGTGCTGGATCTCGCTCTGGTGGACGCCCGCGTGGAATCGGCCAAATACCTGGCCCTGCTCGTGTGCGGTGCCGCCGTGCGCGTGTCGTGGCGACCCGCGGGATGGTTGGTGCAAGGATTTTTCCTGGGCAACGTGCTGCCCATGATGGTGGTAGTGGGCTATCTGTTTCAGAGTTCGCCGGTGCGACTGTGCAACGCCTACCTCCTTGGCGATCAGGAACGGTTGGGGCAGGGCCTGGTATGGGCTGCGGGATGCATCGGGTTGGCGTGGTTTTCCATGCTGGTGCGTGCGATGCTGCGCCGGGAGACCGCGGTCTAAGCGACGTGGCTTAACGCATGCTTGAGGTCGGCAATCAGGTCGTCCGGGTGTTCGATTCCCACGCTGAGCCGGATCAGACCTTCGACAATCCCGTTTTGGGCCCGCACCTCCGCCGAGACGAAGCTGTGCGTGGTGCTGGCTGGATGGCAGGCCAGGCTATCCACGTCTCCCAAGGAAACCGCCTGGGTGAACAAGCGGAGCTGGTCCAGCACGGCCGCCGCTGCCGTGCGCTCGTTGCGCACCAGCTCGAACGTCACAATTCCGCCAAAGCCCCCCTGCAACAGGCGCTGCGCCAGCGCATGCTGCGGGTGGCTGGCAAGACCCGGGTAATGCACCACGCGCACCGCAGGGTGCTCCGCCAGGAATTGGGCAACCAGCGCCGCGCCTTCGCAGTGCGCAGCCATGCGCAAGGGCAAGGTCTTGATGCCGCGCAGGAACAGAAACGCCTCCTGTGGCGACAGGTTGCCCCCCACATGGCCCAGACCGGTCTTGCGTACGGAGGCGATCAAGACGGCCGAACCCGCCACGAGGCCACCCGTGGCGTCGCCATGCCAGCCCAGGTACTTGGTCATGGAATGCAGCACCAGGTCAATGCCGTGCGCCAGGGGCCGGGTCAGGCAGGGTGTGCAGAAGGTGTTGTCGGCCACCGTGAGCACACCGCGTGCCCGGGCAATCTCGGCCACTTCAGACAGGTCGTGCAGGCGCAGTTGGGGATTGGTCAATGTTTCCACCCACACCATGCGCGTGGCCGCAGTCAGGCTGGCGGGCAGGCCTGACTGCGTGCCGTCCACCACCCGGATACCAAAGCGCTCCCCCAACTGGCGGAACAGGCCTTCGGTTCCGCCGTAGAGCGGGCCGAGGAAGACCAGTTCATCTCCCGGGTTGAGCAGCCCCAGCACCACTGAGGAGGTGGCCGCCGTGCCACTGGCAAAGGCCACTGCGGCAGGCGCGCCTTCGAGATCGGCCATCTTGGCCTCCAGCGCGGCCACGGTGGGGTTGGCAAAGCGGCTGTAGCGGAAGCCCGGTGCCTCGCCGGAGAATATCGCAGCTCCCCGCTCCAGCGTGCCGTAGTCAAAGGCTGTTGTCTGGCTAATGGGCGTGGCAATGGCACCCGTGCCCGGGTCGGGGCGCTGTCCGGCATGGACCGCCCGCGTACGAATATGGGTCATGTCAGTATTCCAGGGTTCACGAAAATCTTACAGCCCAAGCGGCATGGACCTGGCAATGGGCTGTTACGCAAACGCGAGCTGCAGCGGCAAGCTGGCAAAGCCGGAGGCCGGAAACACCGCATGGGTTGGCGCGCGCTGCGCTATGGGGTTGATCGCGGTGCTGCCATCCAGCAGCGCTTGCGCTGCTACCCGCAACTCCATACGCGCCAATGGCGCTCCGGGGCAGACATGGATCCCCGCACCGTACAACAGATTGGCGCGTGCGTCGCGGTCCAGCCGGAAGGCGTTCGCATCACTGAAGGCGCGGCCGTCCCGATTGGCCGCGACCCAGTTCAGGGAAATGCGCTCGCCAGCACCGATGCTGCGTCCGCCAATTTCGACGGCACGCGTGGTCACGCGCCGGTTGGCCAGTAGCGGACCGTACAGGCGCAAGATTTCTTCAATAGCCTCGGGCAAAACCGCTGGCTGCTTGCGCACCAGTTGCTGCACATCGGTATGCTGCGCGAAATATTGCGCCACAATGCCAATGGCCGACGCAATGGTGCTGATCTCACCGACCGTCCAGTTACGCAAAATGCTGGTGATCTCGTCGTCGCTCAGTGATTGGCCGTTGACCTGTTGGCGGGTCAAGCTGGCAAGAACATCCCCTTCGCCCGGGTTGGGCGCACTGCGGTGCGACTGCAACAAGCCCAGGACATATCCTGAAAATTCGCGGGCGAGATCGGCCATGGCCGGACGGTCCTGGGCGAGGGTGGCGGCGTGGTTCTTTTGCACCCAGAGCCGCAGCGGCTCGTGCATGTTGGCGGGCCAGCCAAGAAATGCGCATTGCACCCGCACCGCAAACGGATGGGCAAAATCATTCATCAATTCCAGTTCCCCGCGACCGCGCAGCGAATGCACCAACTCGGTCGCGATGCTGCAGCACTGTGGCTCAAGGGCATGTATGGCTTGCGGCGTGAAATAGCGCTCAATGACCGCACGGTATTGTCCATGCTTGGGGGGATCCATCCCGTTGGGAACCGAGAGATTGCGGGAAACCACGCTGCTGAATTTCTCGGGTTCATTCAGGACGCGAACGAGGTCCGCATGTCGAAACAGGGACCAGCCCATCAGATCGCTAAAGGCCACAGGACACTGCTCGCGCATCGCATCACCGGCGCCCCTCTGATCGTGTACCACCGCAGTGGAGAGGGGATCCCAGTCCTGGGCATGGGGACAACTCATGACAACCATCCTTTAGGAAATAAGACCGGCCAGCCATCCGGCCCACCGGTCAACAGGTAGAAGCTTTGGCCTGCTGTATTGATTTTAACAATTTATATCATGTTGTGATGTATTTGTCGGAAAAACCACGGCGCCGTGGTGTGCTGTGTCCATGTCGAATGGTCATGGATGCGCTCAGAAGCCGGGAACGACCGCACCCTTGAACTCGGTCTGAATGAACGTGCGGATGGCGTCGGACTGGTACACCTTGACCAGCTTGGCCACCCAGGGCTTGTCCTTGTCCTGCTCGCGCACGGCGATCAGGTTCACGTAGGGGCTCTTGGCCGCTTCCTGGGCGATGGCGTCCCTGGCCGGGCTCAAGCCTGCGGGCAGCGCGTAGTTGGTGTTGACGGCGGCGGCATCCAGGTCATCCAGCGAGCGCGGCAACTGCGCGGCATCCAGCTCCACAAATTTGAGCTTCTTGGGGTTGTCGATCACGTCCAGCGGCGTGGCCTTCAGACCGGCTTCGGGGCGCAGCTTGATCAGGCCCTTGTCCTGCAGCACCAGCAGCACGCGCCCGCCGTTGGTCGGGTCGTTGGGGATGCCGAACTTGGCGCCTTCCTTCAAATCCTCCAGGCGCTTGACCTTCTTGGAATACAAGCCGATCGGGAAGTTGACGGTGTAGCCCACGTTGACGAACTTGTAGCCACGGTCCTTGATCTGCTGGTCCAGGTAGGGCTTGTGCTGGTAGCTGTTGGCATCCAGGTCGCCGGCGGCCAGCGCGGCGTTGGGCTGCACGTAGTCGCTGAACTCGACGATCTGGATCTTCAGCCCGTCCTTCTCGGCGAGCTTTTTCACCTGCTCGAAGATTTGGGCGTGCGGGCCGGCGGTGACACCGATCTTCAGCGGCTTGTCCTGCGCCTGCACGCTCGACAGGGCGGCGGCCACCAGCAGGGCGGTGGCGGTTTGGATCAGGAAACGCTTGTTCATGGATAACTCCTTGGGTAAAAAATGCTATTAAATTAAGAGCTGCATACGTATATTTGACGAGGGCTACAGGCCATTTTGCTATGAGTAACTGGCGCTAACGGTGGCTGATGCGCCGCACCAGCGCGTCCCCCGCGCTCTGCACCACCTGCACGAAGACGATCAGCACCAGCACCACGGCCAGCATCACCTCCGGCAGGAAGCGCTGGTAGCCGTAGCGGATGCCCAGGTCGCCCAGGCCACCGCCGCCAATGGCACCGGCCATCGCCGAGTAGCCGGTCAGGCTGACCAGCGAAATCGTCAGCGCGGCGATGATGCCTGGCAGGGCCTCGGGCAGCAGTACCTTGAAGACGATCTGGCGTGTGGTGGCACCCATGGCCAGCGCGGCCTCCACCAGGCCGTGGTCGACCTCGCGCAGCGCCGTTTCGATCAGCCGGGCGATGAAGGGTGCCGCGGCCACGGTGAGCGGCACCACGGCCGCGGCGGTGCCGATGGAGGAACCCGTGATCAGCCGCGTGAACGGAATGATGGCCACCAACAAAATGATGAAGGGCGTGGAGCGCACGGCGTTCACCACGGTGCCCAGCACCCGGTTGACGGCGCCGTTCTCCAGCACGCCACCGGGGCTGCTCAGGTGCAGGTACACGCCCAGCGGTAGGCCCAAGAGCGTGCCGGCCAGACCGGAGAGCGCGACCATAACCACCGTCTCCCACAGCGCGGAGGCAAACAGCTCCAGCAGGGCAGGGGTGAAACTGTCAAACATAGGCCACCTCCTGCAAATCCACCTGCGCGCCAGCGCCACGCCGTTGCGCGGTCAGTGAGCCGAAGCCGTGGTCCTGGATGTCTTCGAGCAGGCTGCGCGTGGTGGCGTGCTGGGGCTGGGTGAACACGTCGATGACGGCGCCCTGCTCGACGATGCGCCCGGCATCGATCACCGCTACGCGGTCGGCTACTTGTTTGATGACCTGCATCTGGTGCGTGATGAGCACAATAGTCAGGCCAAAGTCGCGGTTGATCTGGCGCAAGAGCGCCAGGATGGAGCGGGTGGTTTCCGGGTCCAGCGCCGAGGTGGCCTCATCCGACAGCAGCACGGTCGGCCGGCTGGCCAGTGCGCGGGCGATGCCCACACGCTGCTTTTGCCCACCGCTGATCTGCGCCGGGTAACGGTCGCGCTGGGCCGAGAGGCCCACCAGGTCCAGCAACTCGTCCACCCGCGCCTTGATGGTGGCCGGGCGCTCGTGCACCAATTGCAGCGACAGGGCCACGTTCTCGAACACGGTACGCGAGGACAACAGGTTGAAGTGCTGGAAGACCATACCTATGCCATGGCGCGCGGTGCGCAGGTCTTCGGGTGCCAGCGACGTCAAGTCCTTGCCGTCCACCTGCACCCGGCCCTGGGTGGGGCGGGTCAGCAGGTTGATGGTGCGGATCAGCGAGCTTTTCCCTGCACCGCTGCGCCCGATGACGCCAAACACCTGGCCGCTGGGCACATGCAGGTTCACGTCGTCGAGCGCCTGGACCGGCTCCGGGTTCCCGGGGTAGCGCAGACTGATGTGGCTCAATTCAATCATGGTTCACTCGCGGTGGGGCTGGATGCATCACGCAGTCTTGACGCGCTCTTGCGACAACAGGTGTTGGTTGATTGGGCGCTGCAGGCCCAGATTCTCGCGCAGGGTTTTGCCTTCGTACGCGGTGCGGAACAGGCCTCGGCGCTGCAGCTCGGGCACGACCAGGTCGACAAAATCGTCCAGGCTGCCGGGCAGCACGGGGGGCAGCACGTTGAAGCCGTCGGCTGCGCCGTTCTCGAACCAGGACTGCAGCTGGTCTGCCACCTGGGCCGGTGTGCCGACGATGGTCCAGTGGCCGCGTGCGGTGGCCACCCACTCGTAGAGCTGGCGGATGCTGAAACCGTGCTTGCGCGCGATGTCGATCATCATCTGCTGGCGGCTGACCCAGCCCACGGTCTTGGGTAGTTCGGGGAAGGGGCCGTCCAGCGGGTACTGCGACAGGTCGACGCCGCCCGACAGGCCCGACAGCAAGGCGAGCCCGGCCTGCGGGTGTATCAGGTCGTTGAGCTGCTTGAGCTTGGCCTGTGCCTCGGCTTCCGTGGGGGCCACGTAGACCGACACGCCGGGCATGATCTTCAACTGGTCCGGTGTGCGGCCGAACTTGGCCAGACGGCCTTTGAGGTCCTTGTAGAAGGCCTGGGCATCTTCCAGGCTTTGCTGGGCGGTGAACACCACCTCGGCCGTGCGTGCGGCCAACTCCAGGCCGGGTTCGGACTGGCCGGCCTGCACGATCACCGGGTAGCCCTGCGGTGTGCGCGACACGTTGAGCGCGCCTTCCACCGTGAAGTGCCTGCCATGGTGCTTGGGCGGGTGCAGCTTGGCCGGGTCGAAAAACTGGCCGCTGGCCTTGTCGCGCAAGAAGGCGTCGTCCTCCCAGCTGTCCCACAGCTCGGTGACCACATCGACAAACTCCTCGGCACGGTCGTAGCGGTCGCTGGCCACGGCCTGCTGGGCGCGGCCGAAATTGCGCGCGGTGGCGTCGTCGGTAGAGGTGACTACGTTCCAGCCGGAGCGCCCGGCGCTCAGATGGTCGAGCGAGGCGAACTTGCGCGCCAGCAGATACGGGTCTTCGTAGGTGGTGGACGCCGTGGCGATGAAGCCGATGTGTTTCGTCACCGTGGACAGCGCCGAGAACAGTGTCACCGGCTCGAAGTAAGTGCTGCGGTCGCGCCGCCCGCCGCTGTCGCCGCCGAAGTTGGTCGACAGGCCGTCGGCCAGGAAGTAGGCGTCGAACAGGCCGCGCTCGGCGGTCTGGGCCAGGCGCTTGAAGTATTCGAAGTCGAACACATGCTCGGGCTCGGCATCGGGGTGGCGCCAGGCGGCGACGTGTTGGCCGGCGCCGGGCAAGAACGCGCCCAGGCGCAGCTGGGGTTTGGTGGTGGTGCTCATGGTGGTGGCTCCTTGTCAGGTGGTGGTTGGTGGATGGATGGAAGAAAGGGTTCAGAGCTTGGCGATCGACACTTCGGTGGACTTCACCAGCGCGACCACGTCGGAGCCGACCTTGAGTTGCAGGTCGTCGACCGAGCGGGTGGTGATGACCGAGGTGACGATGCCCCAGGGCGTTTCGACATCGATCTCGGAGACGACATCGCCGCGGATGATCTCCTTGACCTTGCCCTTGAACTGGTTGCGTACGTTGATGGCTTGAATGGACATGAATTTCTCCTTGAAAAGTCCGTAAAAAACTAGATGGCCCAGCGCAAACCGTGGGCGGTGACGCCGCTCCAGAGGGGTTCGGGTGGTGCGGTTTCTTCGCCGGGGCGTTGCAGCACCCGGTCCAGAATGCGTTTCTCCAGCGCGGCAAAGGCGGCGTCGCCACGCGAGCGTGGGCGCGGCAGGGCAATGCGTTCGTCCAGCGCAATCACGCCATCCTCGATCAGTACCACGCGGTCGGCCAGGGCCACGGCCTCCTGCACGTCGTGCGTGACCAGCAGCGCGGTGAAGCCGTTGCGCAGCCACAGGTCTTCGATCAGGGCGTGCATCTCGATGCGGGTCAGTGCGTCCAACGCACCCAGCGGTTCGTCCAGCAGCAAGAGATTGGGCTGGTGCACCAGGGCGCGCGCCAGGGCCACGCGCTGGCGCTGGCCACCGGAGAGGCGCGCCGGCCAGTCGGCGCCACGGTCGCCCAGACCGACCTGCTCCAGCACCTTGGCGGCGGCACCGCGCTGGTCTGCGGGCAGACCCAGGGCCACGTTGTCGATGACGCGCTTCCACGGCAACAGGCGCGCGTCCTGGAACATGATGCGGGTGTCATTGCGCAAGCCCGCGTGGGGCTGGCCGGCAATCTGCAGGCTGCCGCTGCTGGCGGCTTCCAGCCCGGCCACCAGGCGCAGCAGCGTGCTCTTGCCGCAGCCGCTGCGCCCGACGATGGCGACGAACTCGCCCGGCTCGACGGTGAGCTGGGCATGGTTCAGTACGGTGCGCTGGCCGTAGCGCTTGGTCAGGCCATGCAGCGCCAGCGACACGCCGCGCTCCTGCTTGGCGGAATAGTTAATGGTCATATTGGCCTCTACCCCTCGTGAAATGTGCGTGAACAGCTATTAAATTAGTAGCAAACTGAAGATGCATCTTCAGTGCTTGGCCTGGTAGCCGGGGTGCCAGCGCAGCCAGCTGCGCTCCAGCACGCTGGCAAACAGGTCGGCCAGCTTGCCCAGCGCCGCGTAGAGCAGGATGCCAACCAGCACGATGTCGGTCTGCAGGAATTCGCGGGCGTTCATGGTCAGGTAGCCAATGCCGGCCTGGGCCGAAATGGTCTCGGCGACGATCAGGATCACCCACATCAGCCCCAGCGAAAAGCGCAGGCCCACCAGGATGCTGGAGAGCGCGCCGGGCAGGATCACCTGCGTGTAGAGCTGCCAGCGCGAGAGGCCGTAGGTGCGCGCCATCTCGATCAGGCCCGGGTCCACGTTGCGGATGCCGTGGTAGGTGTTGAGGTAGATGGGGAAGAACACCGACACCGCGATCAGGAACAGCTTGGCCGATTCGTCGATGCCAAACCACAGGATGACCAGCGGAATCATCGCCAGCGCCGGGATGTTGCGCACCATCTGGATAGTGGAGTCCAGCAGCGTCTCGAAGAAGCGCACCGAGCCGGTCAGCAGCCCCAGCAGCAGGCCCAGGCCGCCGCCAATCGCCAGCCCGGTCAGCGCACGCGCCGCACTAACCCGCACGTGCGTCCACAACTCACCGGACTCGGCCAGCGTCCACGCCGCCTGCACCACGTCCAGCGGCGCCGGCAGCACGCGGGTGGAGAGCCAGCCGGAACTGGATGCGATGTGCCAGCCCACGATCAGCGCCAGCGGCACCAGCCAGGGCACCAGGCGCTGGGCCACGGCTTTCACAGCGATGACCAGCTTGTCATCAGCGGGGAGATGCAGGCCCAGGCGGGGGCCGGTCCACGGCTGCTCGGGGTGCACGCTGGCCGTTGGGTGGGTCTGCAGTTCTTGGAGGGTATGGGTCATGCCGGGTCTCTCTGGTATCGGGGTGGACGCCGCTGGGCCTAGCCCAAATCCACCGGCGCTGCGTGCAGCAGGTTGAGCTTCTTGGGAATCAGCTTGAGCTCGAAGAAGGTGTCGGCTATGCGTTGCTGCTCGGCCAGGATGGCGCTGGTGACCGGCGCGGTGCCGAACTCCGAGCGGTTCAGGTACAGCTCGGTAATGCCCTTGTCCAGACCCAGCACGGCGGAGAGTTCGGCCGCGGCGGCGGTCTTGTTCTTCGAGGCCCAGCTGTCGATGTCGTTGATCTGGCGGATGGCGATCTTCAACACATCGGCGTGTCGGCTGACGTAGTCGCGCGATGTGAAGTAGTAGGCGCGGTTGTTGACTACGCCGCTGGCATCCAACAGCAGGCGGGCGTCCAGCGTCTTCTGTGCGGCGGCCAGGAACGGGTCCCAGATGACCCAGGCGTCAATCGCGCCCTTCTGGAACGCGGCGCGGGCGTCGGGCGGCGGCAGGTGGATGTGCTGCACATCGGTGTATTTCAGGTTGTTCTTCTCCAGCAGCTTGGCCAGGAAGTACTGCACGTTGGAGCCCTTGTTGTAGGCCACGCGCTTGCCCTGGAGGTCGGCAATCGTTTTGATGGGCGAATCCTTGGGCACGACGATGGCTTCCAGCTTGGGGCGTGGCACCGTGGCTCCGGCGTAGACCAGCGGCGCGCCGGCGGCCTGGGCAAAAATGGGGGGCGCTTCGCCCACGTCACCGAAATCGATGGCGCCCACGTTCAGGGCTTCGAGCTGTACCGGGCCGGCGTTGAATTCGGTCCAGTTCACGGTCACGCCCAGCGGTGCCAGTTCCTTTTCCAGCGTGCCGCGCCCCTTAAGGATGGAGAGCCAGCCCTTCTGGTGGCCGACGCGCAGCACGCGGTCGGCTGGCTTCTGGGCCAGCGCGAGGCCACCGGTGCTGGCCAGGGCGGAGGTGGCGAGCGTCTGGGCCAGCAGGCGGCGGCGGGAAATGTCGTGGGTCAATGTCATGGCAGTGGTTCTTTCAGGAATGCGCAGGCAAGGCTTCGCCCAAGCCGCTGGCGCGGTTTCAAAATGGATTGGGGTTTGGGGTGGAGGGCCGTGAGCCCTAGGGTGCGGCGGGGTTAAACGCTACATCGCACCTGCGAGAAGTGCACTGGCGCAAAGCGGCCGGCAACCGACGGGATTTCTTTCAGCGCTTCGGCAATCAGCGTCGTGACGCTGGCGTCCAAGCGCTCGGCAATGTCCGCATGGATCTGGTGGCCGCCTTCGGGCAATACCACCACCTGCGAATCCGTGGCATAGATGCCCGGCAGGATGTGGGCCGCACCCAGTGACTGCAGCACCGGTCGCAGTGCATAGTCCAGCGCCAGCATGTGGTTGGGGCTGCCGCCGGTGGCCAGTGGCAGCACGTGCTTTTCCTTCAGCGCGGTCTGGGGCAGCAGGTCCAGAAAGACCTTGAGTACGCCGCTGTAAGCCGCCTTGTAGACGGGAGTGGCCACGACGATGGCACGGGCTCGCGCAACCTGGGCTGCGGCACCGGCGATGGATGGATGGCCAAAGTCCGCCAGGATCAGCGCCTGGGGCGACAGGTCGCGGATCTGCAGGCGCTCCACCGCCACGCCGCGCAGGTTCAGGCGCTGCTCCACCGCATCCAGCAGGGCCGCGGAGCGCGAGGGGGTGGAGGGGCTGCCGGCAATGAGCAGAACGGACATGGTTTTTCTCCCGCCTATTTCTTCACATAGATCTGATCGAAGCTGCCGCCATCGGCAAAGTGCTCCTTGTCGGCCTTGGTCCAGCCGCCAAAGGCATCATCTATCTTGAACAGCTTGATGGGAGCAAACTGCTTGGCGTACTTGGCCTTCGCCTTCTCGGAAACGGCGGGGCGGTAGAAGTTTTTGCCGGCAATGTCCTGGCCCTCTTCGGTGTACAGATACTCCAGATAGGCAGTCGCCACGGCACGCGTGCCCTTCTTGTCCACGTTCTTGTCGACCACGGCGACGGCGGGTTCGGCCAGGATGCTCAAGCTGGGTGCCACGATGTCAAACTTGGCACCAAACTCCTTCTCCAGCAAATACGCCTCGTTTTCCCAGGCAATCAGCACATCACCCTGACCGCGCTGCGCAAAGGTAATGGTGGAGCCACGGGCACCCGTGTCCAGAATCGGCACATTGGCATACAGCTTGGCAATGAACTCCTTGGCCTTGGCGTCACCGCCGTACTTGCGCTTGGCAAACTCCCAGGCCGCCAGATAGTTCCAGCGCGCACCACCGGATGTCTTCGGGTTGGGCGTGATCACACTCACACCGGGCCTGATCAAATCGTCCCAGTCCTTGATGCCCTTAGGGTTGCCCTGGCGCACCACCAGCACGATGGTGGAGGTATAGGGCGAAGCGTTGTGCGGCAGCTTCTTTTGCCAGTCGGGTGCCAGCCAGCCACCGTTCTTCACCAGCGCGTCGGTGTCGCCGGCCAGGGCCAGTGTGGCTACATCGGCATCCAGCCCGTCGATGATGGAGCGGGCCTGCTTGCCCGAACCGCCGTGCGACTGCTTGATGGTGACGTCCTGGCCGGTCTTGGCTTTCCAGTGTTTGGTGAAGGCGGCATTGAACTCGACGTAGAGCTCACGGGTGGGATCGTAGGAGACGTTGAGCAGCTCAACGGGCTTTGCGGGGGCTTGAGCGCTGGCGCTGAACGTGGCGCCGGCCAGGGTGACGGCCAGTGCCAGCGTGGTAAAAATCCGGCGGTTGGGGAAGCGGTGGGACACGAATGAACTCCAGAAAATGGCAACGCAACAATGCGATGGAATGGATTCTGGAATCCAAGTGTTAAAACTGGAACTACTGAATTTTCAGTTCTAAATAGCCAAATCATCTATAAAGACATTTGAACTTCTTTTCCCCCACTCCCCCCAGCCCCCTCGCCCCGCAGGGCGAGGGGGAGCCCAACAGCCATATTTGGCCTTGTTTATGAAGGTGGGAAGTACACGCTCAAAGGCCAACGAACTGAAAAGATAGGCGGTGGTCTCTGTAGTGCTTCAGTGCCACACGCCCCTTAGTCATTGGGCCATCTCTCTCGCACGTTGAACGTGCCACCTTAGAACATGCGGCCAAATCGGCTGTTCAAGGCCCCCTCTCGCCCGGCGGGGCGAGAGGGCGGGGGGAGCGTGGGGATATTGACAGAGAACAAAAGAGACCAATCACCCAAACAACTGCCCCCGTGCGGCACCGGTGATCGCCACTACGCACGGGTGTGTGATGCGGCGCTCCACCGACACCGCATAGAACTCGTCCACCAGTTCCTCCGTGCGGCCAATCACTTTGACGCCAAACTGTGCCACCGTGTCCTGCTCCGTCACCGTGGGGGCCATGAACACGCCGCGCCCTTGTCGGCCAAAGGCGCTCATCAGGGCGCCGTCGTCAAACTCGCCAATGATGCGCGGGTGGATCTGGTGGCGGGTCAGCCAGCCTTCGAGCTGCTGGCGCACTGAGGCCTGGGTGCCCGGGATCAGCAGCGGAAAGTCGTTCAGGCACTGCGGAAAGGGGCCTTTGAGTTGGGGCGTGAGTTCGGGTGCGCAGAAGAAGCTCATGGCCGTGCGACCCAGCGGGTGGTTGAAGGCCTTGACGCTGATGCGCCGGGACATGGGCTCATCCGCAATCACCAGGTCGAGCCGGTTCAGCGCCAGTTGCGCCAGGAGGTCGGGGAACTTGCCCTCGCTGCACACCAGGCGCACCGGCTCGGCAATTGCCAGTGCCGGCTCCAGCAGCTTGTAGGCGATGGACTTGGTCACGGAGTCGGCTACGCCGACCTTGAAGTCCAGCACACGCTGGCCGCCGTGGGCCTGGCGCACGGCGGTTTCCAGCTCGGCGCCGAGGGCAAATATCTGGTCGGCATAGCCCAGTGCCAGGTGTCCGTCCTCGGTCAGCTCCAGGTTGCGCCCGCTCTTGCGAAACAGCTTGCGGCCCAGCCAGTCTTCCAGCAGCTTGATCTGGCCGGACAGGGTTTGCGGTGTGGTGTGCAGTTGTTCGCCGGCGCGCATGATTCCGCCGGCCTTGGCAGTGACCCAGAAGTAGTGCAGGTGCTTGAAGTTCATGGTTGGCATTTACTTCGCGTAAAACGAAGTGAAATTGTAATAAATTCGAATTTACACGAAGCATTGTCGCCCCTACATTTACCTTTCACCAGCCCCTTTTGTGCTGGAAGGAGTGATTCCATGCGAATGAGTACCCGTGGTCGATTTGCCATTACCGCCATGATTGACCTGGCCCTGCGCCAGACGAGCACCCCCGTCCCGCTGCAGGACCTGGCCTTGCGCCACCGCATTTCCATGTCCTACCTGGAGCAGATGTTTGCCAAGCTGCGTCAGCACGGTCTGGTGGAAAGCACCCGTGGCCCCGGCGGCGGCTATACGCTGGCGCGCACGGCCGAAACCATCACGGTGGCCGACATCATCGGCGCCATCGAAGACGGCAGCGAGGCACGACCCAAAGAAGCCCAGCGCGAGACCTCGGCCAGCGCCCAGGAGATGACGCAGGATCTGTGGGACGCCCTGCAGTCCACCGTCGTCGCCTACCTGAAGACCGTGACACTGCACAGCCTGGCGCAGGAGCAGAAAGCCAAGGGCTTCCAGGTGGAGGAACGCAAGCCGGTGCAAAAGGGCGTGTTCCAGAAGCCGCGGCCACCGGTGGCGCGTCCCGGCACACCCAACTCGGTGTTTGCGCTGGCCCAGGCCTGGACCGCGCGCGCATGAGAGTTCCCTGGGTATGAAAAGGGGTATTGGCCCTCGTCGCTGCTTTCTTGATTGCTATCAAATATATAGCTAAAAGCCGATGTGCAGCAGCGCGTTATCGGTATTGCCGCGGCTTGCGCTTTGGCCTTACCATCGGTCCTCGCCTCTGCGGGATGGTCCCGCTGGAGGGATCACAGCGCCCAGCCTTTTACCGAGATTTTCGTATCCATGTCCAACCCGCACAACGACGCCCGGAGTGATGACGCCGCCCGGGCTCCGGGCAGCAAGGCGCGGGGCACGCGGGTTGGCATTCTGGTTCTGCTGTTCGTCGCGCTGATCATGGTCGTGCCCCTCACGGGGCTGACGGTGGTGAAGCTCTATGCCCCGGAGGTGGAACGCGAAACCTACGCCAACCTGCAGGCCATTGCCAAGGCGAAGGCCGACCAGCTCGAAGCCTGGCTCGGTGAGCGTGAGAGTGACGGGCAGATGCTGATGGCCAATGGGCCGCTGGCGCAGTGGGTCGAGCAACTGGCCACGGGGCATCTGGACGACCGCACCCGGCAGCAATTGCAGGACTACCTGGGCGGTCTGGTGAACGCCCATGGCAGCGGCGGACTCACGGTCATCCGGCATGACGGCCGCGAGCTGATGCACGCCGGCAATGTGCTCCGTGACCGCACCATCATTGACATGCAGTTGGCCGTGATGCGCTCCGGCGAAATCCAGCGCAGCACCCTGTATCTGGACCCCGACGGCAATCCACGCATCCACTGGCTGCTGCCCATCGGGCCGGCCCGCCTGTCTGACGGGCGCCCCGAGGCGGCCATTGTGTTCCTGGTGGACGTGGACCGTTTCATTTATCCGCTGATCCAGACCTGGCCCACGGCCAGTCCCAGTGGCGAGACCCTGCTGGTGCGCCAGGAGGGCAATACCGCCCTGTTCCTGAACGACCTGCGCCATCGCCGGGGCACGGCCATGGTGATGGCTCCATCCATGGATACACCCAATCTGCCGGCTGCAGTGGCTATCCGTGCCAACGCCCCCGGTACCACGGAAGGGGTGGACTACCGCGATCAGGCTGTTTTCGCTGCCTACCGTCCGGTTGCCGGAACCCGATGGCACATTGTGGCCAAGATGGACCAGAACGAGGTCTTTGCGCCCCTGCACACCCTGGTGTTCTGGATTGTGCTGGTGGCGCTGGTCGCCGTCCTGGCGCTGTGCTGCGGCCTGTACCTGCTGTGGCGCCAGCAGCAGCGCGTGCAGCGCCTGGCGCAGGCCGCACGGGATGCCAAGGCCGAGCTCCAGCGCAATGCGCTGGACGCCTCGGTGCGCGAGAGCCAAGCGCGCGCCCAGATGCTGATGGACGCCTCGCTGGACGCCGTAGTGAGCATGGACGAAGACGGCTGCATCATCGGCTGGAATGCGCAGGCCACTCCGACTTTTGGCTACACGGCAGAACAGGCCCTGGGGCGTGATCTGGCCGATTTGATCGTTCCACCGGCCATGCGCGAGGCGCACCGCCAGGGCTTGGTGCGCCACATGCACGGCGGCAAATCCGGGATGCTGGACCGGCGGGTCGAGGTGCGCGGCATGCGGGCCGATGGCCACGAGTTCCCCATCGAGCTGACGATTTCCAAGCTGCTGCAAAACGGCAAGCACTATTTCACGGCTTTCGTGCGCGACATCAGCGTGAGCAAGCGCGCCGAGGAGGAGTTGCGACGCTCCATGCAGATGATGTCGATGGTGTTCAACGCCAGCCCGATCGCCGCCTCGATTGCCACGCTGGAAGAGGGGGTCTTCATCCAGGTCAACCCGAACTGGGAGCGCGATTTTGGCTGGACCCCGCGGGAGTTGGTGGGGCGCACGGCCCAGGAGGTGGGCTTGTGGTCGGAGGAGACGGTGCGCCGCCAATGGGTCGACGAATTGCGCATGAAGGGGCGTTTGATCGACCATGACACCGTGCTGCGCCACAAGAATGGCAGCCTGCGCAGGATCAGTATTTCCGCCGAACTGATGGAGTTTGATGGCAAGCCTTGTGTGTTGACCTACACCATCGACATGACCGAGCGCAAGGCAGCCGAGGTGCAGTTGCACCAGCTCTCCATGGCGGTGGAACAGAGCCCGGTGGTCGTGGCCATCACCAATCTGCAGGGTCAGTTGGAATATGTCAACGAGGCCTTCGTCCGAAGCTCCGGCTACAGCCGGGAGGAGGCCATAGGACAGAACCCGCGCCTGTTGCAGTCCGGCGAGACCGCGGGCCAGACCTATGCTGGGTTGTGGGACGCGTTGACCCACGGCCGCTCTTGGACCGGGGTGTTCTACAACCGGCGCAAGGATGGCAGCCGCTACACGGAATCGGCCCAGATCACACCGATCCGCCAGCCCGACGGTCGCATCAGCCACTACATGGCCTCCAAGGAAGACATTACGGAAAAGGTTCGCATGCTCGAAGAACTGGAGCAGCACCGGGACCACCTTGAAGAACTGGTGGCCAGCCGCACGGCCGAGCTGGCAGAGGCCGGCAAGAGCGCGGAAGCCGCCAACCGGGCCAAGAGTGCGTTCCTGGCCAATATGAGCCACGAGATCCGTACGCCCATGAACGCTATTGTGGGCTTTGCCCATTTGTTGCGGCGTGACCAGCCAACACCAGCGCAAGCGATGCGTCTGGACAAAATCGAGGCCGCTGCCAGCCATCTGCTGACCATCATCAACGACATCCTGGATCTGTCCAAGATCGAGGCTGGGCGCCTGAAACTGGAGCAGACCGACTTTCATCTGCAGGGGTTGTTGGACAATGTTCACTCGCTGATTGCTGACCAGGCAAGGGCGAAGGGCTTGATGATTCAAATCGACGCCGACAGTGTGCCGCTGTGGTTGCGCGGCGATCCCACACGCCTGCGCCAGGCCTTGCTCAACTACGTCAGCAACGCCATCAAGTTCACCGGAAGTGGCACTGTATCCGTGCGAGTCCGCTTGCTGGAGGACACATCCAACGGTCTGCACCTTCGCTTCGAGGTGCAGGACACCGGCATTGGCATTCCGTTGGAGAAACAGGCCAGCCTGTTTCAGGCCTTTGAGCAGGCGGATATTTCGACCACGCGCCAGTACGGTGGCACCGGCCTGGGGTTGGCCATTACCCGTCGCCTAGCCGTAATGATGGGGGGGGACGCCGGTGTGCACAGCACCCCGGGGGAAGGCTCCACGTTCTGGTTCACTGCCCGGTTGCAGCATGCCCAAAGCACCGTGACCAGTGGCGTTACCCCATCGGCGCACAGCGCCGAAATGGAGCTGCGTCGCCACGCCGGAGCCCGCATCCTGCTGGCCGACGATGTGGACATCAACCGCGAGATTGCGCAGCAGTTGCTGGAGGGCAGTGGCCTGGTCATCGACATGGCTGCCGATGGCCAGGAGGCGGTGAACATGGCCAGTGCCACGTCCTATGCCCTGGTGCTGATGGACCTGCAGATGCCGGTCATGGACGGTCTGGCGGCCACCCGCGCCATCCATGCGCTGCCGGGCCGCCACGACACACCCATTCTCGCCATGACGGCCAACGCCTTCGATGACGACCGCCGGGCCTGTCTGGAGGCCGGCATGGTGGACTTCATTGCCAAGCCGATTGATCCAGCCCTGCTGTACACCACGATGCTGAAGTGGTTGCCTGCGCCCAGCGGTGAAGTGGCGGCCCCAGAGTATTTAGCGGCTTCATCACCGATCACGCCTGCGTATGGCGGGCAAGGCCCGGTCACCAAGCTGCCGGGTCTGGATGTGGCCAGCGGCCTGCGCACCTGGCGGCAGGCGCCGGTGTATGCCAAGTTCCTGCGCAAGTTTGCACAGGATTACCGCGACAGTGCGCAGACCCTTGCGCTGGCCCTGCGCCACGGACATCTTGTGGAAGTGGCTGCGCTGGCACACAAGTTGAAAGGCGCGGCCGGCAATCTCGCGTTGTTTGATGTGGCCGCCTGTGCCGCAAGCGTGGACCAGCAATTGAAGGCGGGTTCCGATGTGCGGGCGTCGCTGGATGCCCTGGATGAAGCGCTGGAGGTGGCGCTGGCGTCCATCGCCAGCTATGCGCCCGAGCCGGTGGTGCACGGCGGCACCGCGATGACCCTGGATGCCGACCAGTCGGCGCAGTTGGCCGGCCTGCTGCAGGATGTATTGCGCGCGCTGGACGCCGACAATCTGGATGCGACTGAGCAGGTGCTGGAAGCGTTGACCCCATTGCTGCCGTCCGAGCAACTGCAACGCCTGCGCGCGACCCTAAGTGACTTCGATTTCCGGGGTGCCGAGTTGGCGGCGCGCCATTTGTGTGAAAGTCTGGACCTATCCCTGGATGCCTGACACCATGACCGCTCCCATCCTCATCGTTGACGACGAACCGGCGAACCTGGCCCTGCTGCGCCAGATCCTGTCGCCGGAACATGCCCTGGTGTTTGCCCGCAATGGGGCCGAGGCGCTGGCCGCCGCCGCCAAACACCGTCCGGCGTTGATCCTGTTGGACATCGAGATGCCCGACATGGATGGCTACACCACCTGCCGCAAGCTCAAACAGGACCCGCTGACCGAGAGCATCCCCGTGCTGTTCGTCACCAGCCTGGCCGAAACCGGCGATGAAACCGCGGGCTTTGAGGCCGGTGCCGTGGACTACCTGGTCAAGCCTGTTTCGCCACCAGTGGTGCGGGCCCGGGTGCGCACCCATCTGTCACTGGTCAGTACCAAGCAACTGGCGCAAAGTTACAACGACGCCATCTACATGCTGGGCGAGGCCAGCGAGTTCAAGGATGCCGATACCGGCACCCACATCTGGCGCATGGCTGCCTACAGCAGTGCGCTGGCCGCGGCATCGGGCTGGAAAAAGGACGCCTGCCAGCAACTGGAATTGGCCGCGCCGATGCACGACATTGGCAAGCTGGGCATACCGGATGCCATCCTGCACAAGCCCGGAAAGCTCGACGCCCAGGAGTGGTCCGTCATGCAGACCCACGCCACGGTGGGGTACAAGATCTTGTCCAAGAGCGCGGCGCCGCTGTTGCAGATGGCTGCCACCATCGCCCATTGCCACCATGAGCAATGGGATGGCAGCGGCTATCCGCGCGGCCTGGCCGGCGAGGACATTCCCGAGATGGCCCGCATTGTGGCCATTGCCGATGTGTTTGACGCGCTGACCACCAAGCGCCCCTACAAGGAAGTCTGGCCGCTGGATCGCGTCATGGAGACGTTGCACAGCAGTGCCGGCTCGCATTTCGAGCCGCGCCTGGTGGAGCACTTCACCCGCATCCTGCCGCAGATTCTGGCGATCCAGCAGGAGTGGGACAGCCGCGCGTCGCGTGATTAGTGTGGGTTTGCTGGGGCCTGCACCCAGCAAATACGGTCGAAACCGAGGTGGTGCATCAACTCGCGCAGGATCAGCAGCGTCGCGGCAAAGTCGTTGTCCGTTGGCAGCACATCCTGGGTGCTGGGCCGACCCTGCACCACGGCGGCCAGACGGTCGAAGCACGCCTCCATGGCCTCGATGGACAGCACCATGCGCGGCCCCTCGGACACGCCGGCCAGTTGGGCGATCGTGCGCACCGCCGCATCGGCGGTGTGGAGCGCCAGACCCGCCGGCAACTGGCGCAGCGCGGGCATCACCTCGTCTTCCACGGCGGCAATGGCGGTTTCCATTTCCAGTGCGCTGGGCGGATTGTGGTGAAAGTACACGTGCGCGGTGCGCTCAGCCCCCACGGCCAGGGTCAGCGTGGTGGCGGGGGCAGCACCGGTGTGGAGGGTGAGCGTGGTCTGCTCGGCACCGATATGCAGCACGGCTTTGAGGGTGGCGTCCATGGGCATCTCCCGGATGACTTTAAGCCAGTGCGGCGATCCAGTCCACAAAGTCCTGGTGCATCACCGCGCTGATGCCGTGGTCCATGGGATACAGGCGCAGGGCATGCTCCACGCCCAGTTCATACAACCAGGCATCGGCGCGTTCGGCCCAGTGCAGCGGCAGTTTGCTGTCGTGCGTGCCGTGGCCGATGAAGGCCTTCAGCCCGGCCAGTTGTGCGGTGCTGGCCAGATGCGGCTTCAGTTCGGGCAGGATGCGACCCGACAGTACGGCAAACGCGGCCACGGCTTCGGGCGCCGTCAGCGCCACGCTTGCGCTGAGAATGCCGCCCTGGCTGAAGCCCGCAATCACCGTCTGGTTGGCAGCAATGCCGCGTTGCATCTGCTGGTGCTGCACAAAGCGGATCAGTGCCGCGCGGCTGCGCTCGGCTTCCTCCTCCACGATGGACGGGCCGGCCGCGGTAAACGCGACACGGAACCAGGCGAATTGCTGTGGACCGAGTTGCAGCGGGCCGCGCACGAACAGCACCAGGGTGTTGGCGTCCAGACCCTCGACCAGATCCAGCAGATTGCTCTCGTTGCCGCCCACGCCGTGCAACAGGATCACGCAGCGTGTGGGCTGTTGCGGCTGTGGTTGGCGCACGCGGTACGACAGACCGGAGTCCGCATCCACCAGTAATTCGCTCAGATGGGACTTGCGCGGTGTGGGGTTCATGATTTGTGGATCCAGGTGGGGGCAATGGCCGTGCCCAAGCCGGCGCCATAACCCAGATAAATATTCAGTCCTGCCAGGGGCTCCAGGTAGCGGGCATTTTTCAGGCCACCGGCATCGACCGTGGCAAAGCCCATGCTTTGTGCCAGCACTGTGGCGGTTTGCTTGGCGCGTTCGCTGTCGCCTGCCACAAAGACGGACACGGTCTGGCCACTGCCAAAGTCGGCGCCCTCGGCCAGCACCTGGGCGAACACGGTGTTGAAGGCCTTGACCACGTCGGCCTTGGGAACGGACTTGGCGATCTCCTCGGCGGCGGAGGTGTTGAACCCAAGCGTCAAGCTCATGTAGTCCGGAGTCAGGGGGTTGGTGATATCCACGACCACCTTGCCGCTCAGATCGCCCAGGCTGTGCAGGGCGGCTGCGGCATCACCGAAGCCGGTCGCCAGCACCACAACATCGGCTCCCGCGGCCGCGTCGGCGGCGGCGAGCGCCTTGACACCGGGGTAGGCTGCGGCCACGGCCTGAGCCTTGTCCAGTTGGCGTGCGGTGACGGTGACCTGGTGACCAGCGCGGGTCAGTTGTTTGACAAATGCTGCGCCCATATTGCCGGCGCCAATGACGGTGACTTTCATGGTATTTCCTTGGGTGATGGTTTTAAAAGGCTGCTGTGCAGCGCATAGGTAGAACTTTATTGATTTGTCGGTAGCTGATAAATGACCTAAATTCAAATTAATTGTTTCAGCTGGAGCGACAATGGACCGATTCCTGGAGATGCAGACCTTCAATGCCGTGGTGGATGCCGGCAGTTTTGTGAAGGCGGCCGACGCGCTGGACCTGTCCAAGGCCGCCGTGTCGCGTTATGTCGTCGATATGGAGACCCGATTGGGTGTAAGACTGCTGCACCGCACCACGCGCAAGCTCTCGCTCACAGAAGAGGGCCAGGTTTTTTATGCGCGCAGCAAGGAACTGCTGGCCGAACTGCAGGAGGCGGAGGATGAAGTCACCGCTCGCAGTGATGCCGCCAGCGGCCTGTTGCGCATCAACGCGCCGTTCACCTTTGGCATTCTGCACCTTGCGCCGCTGTGGGGCGCGTTCAAGGCGCTGCACCCCAAAGTCTCGCTGGACGTCACGCTCGCTGATCGGCTGGTGGATCTGGTGGAAGAGGGCTACGACGTGGCCATCCGCATCGCCAAGCTGGAAAACTCCAGTCTGGTCAGCAAGCGCCTGGCCACCACCCGCATCGTGCTGTGCGCCTCGCCGCAGTACCTGGCCCAACACGGAACGCCGCAGCATCCCAACGAACTGGCCAACCACGCCACTATTTCCTACAGCTACCTGTCGACCAAGGACGAATGGAAGTTCACCGGACCGCAGGGGCCCGTCAGCGTAAAAACCAACCCCTGCATCCACACCAACAGCGGCGACACCTGCCGCGCCGCGGCACTGTCACACCAGGGCGTGATCCTGCAGCCCACCTTTCTGGTGGGCAAGGACCTGGCCGATGGCAGTTTGGTCGAGCTGATGCCGGACTATCGATCCGTGGAGTTGGGCATCTATGCGGTCTATCCAACCCGCAAGCATGTGTCAGCCAAGGTACGCGCCCTGATTGAGTTCTTGGCGACGCACTTCGCCGGGAGTGGGTCATCCTGGTGAGTGCCCACCGCCGCGAATGACATTCAGGCCGCCTGTGCGGCGCTGGGCTCGTTGGCCGCGGTGAGGGCGGTGGCGCGGATGTCGCCCTCGGCGGTGGCCAGGGCTTGGGCCTTGGCGGCGTCACCCATGGCCAGACCTTCGGCGCGCACAAAGCGGATGTCGGTGATGCCAAAGAAGCCAAACACGGTCTGCAGATAGCTTTCCTGGTGTTCCATGGCACGGCCGCCTTCGCTGGTGGAGTACACACCGCCGCGGGTGGAAGCCACGATCACCGTCTTGCCACCGGCCAGACCCTGGGGGCCCTTCTCGGTGTACTTGAAGGTGCGGCCCACCTGGGCCACGCGGTCAATCCAGGCCTTGAGCTGGCTGGGGATGGAGAAGTTGTACAGCGGTGCGCCCACTACGATGACGTCAGCGGCCATGAACTGGGACACCAGTCGCTCGGAAATGGCGTTTTCATGCTTTTGCACGTCGCTCAGATCGGTCGAACCGGGTGCCATGCGAAAACCCAGTGAGTCGGTAGACAGGTGGCTGGGGGCGCTGGCTGCCAGGTCGAGATAGTCCACCGTGGTACCGGGGTGGCTGGATTTCCACTTGGCGACGATCTGGGCGGTCAGTTGGCGGGAAACGGAGTTGGTGCCGAGCACGCTGGAGTCGATGTGAAGCAGTTTCATGATCAGGTCCTTGAGGTCAATGCTGCGGGTTGCAGCCATGGATCAAGTATGCGGGTGAAACCATTCTTTGATAAGTCGGCAAAAATGCGTTAGATTGTCCTATTGGTAGGACAATAAGGGCATCCATGCAAGACCTGAACGATCTGATGTACTTTGCCGAGGTGGTGGACCGTGGCGGGTTCGCCGCGGCTGGCCGGGCCCTGGGTCTGCCCAAATCCCGCCTGTCCCGGCGGGTGGCCGAGCTGGAAGCACGCCTGGGCGTGCGCCTGCTGCAGCGCACCACGCGCAAGCTGTCGCTAACCGCCGTGGGCGAGCAGTACCACCGCCACTGTGTGGCAATGCGCGAGGACGCCCAGGCCGCGCAGGACGCCGTGGCCCAGGCGCAGACCGAGCCCCGTGGCACCATCCGCGTGGCCTGTCCGGTGACATTGGCGCAAACCACGCTGGGCCCGATCCTGCCGCTGTTCCTGGCGCGCTACCCGCAGGTGCGCATCGATATGCGGGTCAGCAACCGCGCGGTGGATCTGGTGGAAGAAGGCTTTGACGTGGCACTGCGCGTGCGGTCCACGCTGGAGGACAGTGGCAGCCTGGTCGTAAAAAACTTTGGGCCTTCAGGGACCCTGCTGGTGGCCAGCCCGGCCCAACTGGCCCGCCAGGGGCGTCCCAACACGCCGGAGGATTTGGCCAAGCTGGACACGGTCAGCATGGGTAGCGTTGGCGACCGCGCGACCTGGCATCTGGTCGGGCCGGATGGTGCCACGCACACCTTCCACCACCAGCCGCGCTATGTGGCGGATGATTTGCTGACGCTGAAATTCGCGGTGCTGCGCGGAACCGGCATTTGTGTCATTCCCGACTACATGTGCAGCGACGAGCTGCGGGATCGCCTGCTGGTGCCGGTGTTGCCGGGCTGGGCGCCGCGCCCCGGCATCTTCCACGCGGTGTTTCCATCGCGTCGTGGTCTGGTTCCGGCGGTGCGCAAGTTTCTGGACTTTCTGGGTGAAACGATTGAGCGCGAGGGCCTGGCACTGGCCGAGCCGCCGGTGCCACGGGTTGTGCGGCCCTGGTCCATAGAGGGATGATTTCCATCCTAGCACCATCGCTGTGTGGCATAGGCTGAAGCTGGGCGGCCATTACCCCCGTTATTGCGGGACGCAGACACCCCGTTTGCGCCGATAAATGACACAAGTACCCGATTCACCTTCTTGAGAGGATTTGTATGTTTTACATGATGCCCGGCGATTTGACGAACAACGCGCTTCAATCGTGGTTTGCGGCGGCACGCGACCAGGCCACGATGCAGATGATTGCGAGCCTGTCTATGCAAAAGCAGGTCCAGTCGGAAGTCAAAAAGAATCTGGAGTCCTGTGTTCTCTATGTGGAAGACCAGGTGGACGCATCGGTTGAATCCATTGCGCCTCCTGTCGCACCCAGCCGCACGGCCGTCAAGGGCGTGCGCACGAGCCGTGCGCAGTAGTACGCTGCGCATCGGCTCGGTCCTGCTGTGCATGTATGCCTGCGTGGCCCATGCGGGCGTTTTTGAGGACGGTGTTGCCGCCAAGGACCGAGGCGACTTTGCGCGGGCGCTGCAACTGCTCACGCCGCTGGCCCAGCAGGGTGACGCGGCCAGCCAGTTCCAGTTGAGCCTGTTGTATCGCAACGGCCAGGGTGTACCGGGCAACGCGGCGGAGTCCCTGCGCTGGTTGCGCCAGTCCGCCCATGGCGGTCATGCCGCGGCCCAGTCCAATCTGGGGGCGGCCTACATCCAGGGGCGTGGTGTGCCGCAGAACCACCGTCTGGCCTATGTATGGCTGTCGGCCGGGGCCAACGGTGGCAGCCAGGAGGCCGCCACCAATCTGGCAGTGGTGCAGCGGCGCATGGCGCCCGCCGAGATCAGCCAGGCCAAGGATCTGGCCGAAGCCTGTGTGCAGCGCCACTTTGCCGGCTGTGATTGAACGTGCTGGTCGTGCTTAGTGCACGGGCGCCGGGCGTCCAGCCGTGCCCTTGCGGAACTCGTCTGGCGTGGCCCCGACGAGGCGCTTGAACATGGCGATGAAGGCCGACGCGCTGCCATAGCCCAGGTCCAGCGCAATGGTTTCCACGGTCTGGCCCGCCTCCAGCAGCGGCATGGCCTTGACCACACGCAGTCGCTGGCGCCACTCGGCCAGTGACATGCCCAGGTCGCGCTGGCAGCGGCGCATCAGCGTGCGTTCGGTGGTGTGGGCGGCATCGGCCAGCTCGGGCAGGGAACGGTTGTCGCCCGGCTGGGCTTCCAGCAGGCGCAGCACGGCGCCCAGTTGCGGGTCGTCCGAAGTCGGCAGGTAGCTGCCGGCACGCGGCGCCTGCGCCAACTGGTCGACCAGCACCTGCAGCAGGCGCGCGTCAGCCGCATTGCCGGGTTGCTGCGCACCCTGCTGTTGCAAATGCTCCAGCAGGGCGCGCACCAGCGGGCTCACCGTCAGTGCGCAGGGTGTTGCCGGCAGCACGGTGCAGACCTGCGGCGCCATGTACAGCGAGCAGTGGTGCGCCTCGTAGCGGTTCAGGCCGACGTGCTCCAGGTCGGGCGGCAGCCAGATGCCGTACTGCGGCGGCGCCAGGTAGTGATGCTCGGCGACCTTGACCTCCATGACGCCGCTGAAGGCGTAGACAAACTCGCCCCAGGGGTGTTGGTGCTGCGGGTACAGGCCGTCGGCCGGCACATGGGCGCTGCGGAACATGATGGGTACCGGCAGGTTCCGGGCCGTCAGCGGGATGTCGAGTTTGGGCTGCAGGATGGGCATGGATTGGCGGCTGCGTCGTATGGCATGTCAGTTATTCACTATATCAACGAAAGCAGTCAATTCAATAATCCACCATCCCCCGACAAACCCTGGACCGATCTGCATGGACACCCGCAAAGCCCTCGACTCCCGCGCCACCGGTGTGATGCTGGTGCTGTGCCTGTTGTGGAGTCTGCAGCAGGTGGTGCTCAAGGCCACGGCAGGGGACATCGCGCCCATCATGCAGATCGCGTTGCGCTCGGGCGTGGCCGCGCTGCTGGTCGGGCTGACCATGGCGTGGCGCGGTGAGCGCCTGCGCTGGGGCGACGGCACCTGGGGTCCGGGTCTGGTGGTGGGCCTGCTGTTCGGCCTGGAATTCCTGCTGGTGGGCGAGGGCCTGCGCCACACCAGTGCCTCGCACATGGTGGTGTTCCTTTACACCGCGCCCATCTTCGCGGCACTGGGCCTGCACTGGAAGCTGCCGGCCGAGCGCCTGGGCGCCGTGCAGTGGCTGGGTATTGCGCTGGCCTTTGGCGGGCTGGCGCTGGCCTTCCTGGGGCGCAGCCCGGCGTCGGGCGCGGCATCTGGCAACAACATGCTGTGGGGCGACTTGCTGGGCCTGCTGGCCGGTATGTCCTGGGGCGCCACCACGCTGGTCGTGCGCACTACGGCGCTGTCCCGCGCACCGGCCACGCAAACCCTGCTGTACCAGCTGGTGTGCGCCTGTGTGATGCTGCTGGTGGCGGCCTTTGCCACGGGGCAGGCGCGGGTGCACTGGACGCCGCAGGTCTGGGCCAGCCTGGCGTTTCATTCGCTGGTGGTGTCCTTTGCCAGCTTTCTGGCCTGGTTCTGGCTGCTGCGCCACTACCTGGCATCGCGCCTGGGGGTGTTCTCGTTCATGACGCCGCTGTTTGGCATCGTGCTGGGCGCCTGGCTGCTGAGCGAACCTATCGAGCCCGCCTTCCTGGCCGGTGCGCTGCCGGTGCTGCTGGGCATTGTGCTGGTCAGTGGCGGCGGTTGGATCAGGCAGGCCTGGGGTGGTCTGGGGCGCTGGAGCGCACGCGCCACGCGCTGATGCACCGCAATTGGCGGGACAATACGGTGTGTCCGCCCGATTCCTGTACCTTGCTTCGTCCACCTTGCGACCCCTGCTGCTGGCAGGTGTCATGGGCCTGTTGCTGTGCGCGACGGCCCTTGCCGGGGCAACCGAAGCAACGCCATCCGGCACCCACATCTACAAATACCTCAAGGGCGGTACGCCGTCGTTTTCCGATATTCCGCCCAGCAAGGGGGCCTATGTGGTGTACCGCCCGTCCTGCTATGCCTGCAGCGTGACCTCGGACATCAACTGGAGCGCCACCAAGCTGCACCTGGATGAATTTGGGGATGAAATCGGCCTGGCGGCCAAGCAGTTTGATCTGGACCCGGCGCTGGTGCGGGCCGTGATCCATGCCGAGTCCAACTTCAATGCCAGGGCGCGCTCGCAGAAGGGCGCCATGGGCCTGATGCAGTTGATGCCCGGCACGGCGCGCATGTTGGGCGTGGCCGACGCCGGCGACCCGGCCCTGAATATCCGCGGTGGCGTGCAGTACCTGGCAGGCTTGCTGGCCCGCTTCAAGAACGATGTGACGCTGGCCACCGCCGCCTACAACGCCGGTCCCGAGGCCGTGCAGAAATACGCCGGTGTGCCACCGTATGCGGAGACGCAGGTCTATGTGCAGCGCGTGCGCATCCTGCACCAGCGCTACAAGCAGTCGCTGCACGGTTGAGTTCGTTATTGCGCCGGGCTGGATTTCAGATTGCTATCAAAATAGTAGCTGTTTACGCAGATTCGACGAGGGCTAGCGCCGTAATTCGCTTGCAATGCCTGGTCGAAATGCCGTTTACGGCGTGTGCAGCATCGGCACCCCACCCAGCGTCGCCAGCAGCATGTCGATGAAGACCCGCGTCTTGGCCGGCATCAGCTTGCGACCCGGAAATACGGCCGAGGCTGTCTGGCTGGGCAGGCACCAGTCGGGCAGCACGCGTTGCAACACCCCCTGGCGCACCCAGGGCATGGCAAAGAAATCCGGCACCGCGGCGATGCCGGCTCCCGTGCGGATCAGGCCGATCAGCAGCTCGGGTGCGTTGGCCGTGATGCGCCCTGGTGCCAGGCCTTCCCACCGCGCATCGCCGCGCAGCAGTCTCCAGGCCACGGGCTCGCCATTGCCGCCCAGGAGGCGCACCGCGTTGTGCTGCGCCAGATCCTCAGGCGTGGCGGGTTGGCCGTGCTCGGCCAGGTAGCTGGTGGCGGCGTACAGGCCGCTGGAGAACACGGTGAGTTGGCGCGCCGCCAGCAGTGCATCGTCCGGCAGCGCGCCTATGCGCACGGCCACATCGAAGCCTTCACCCAGCAGGTCCACCCGGCGCGCCGACAGGTCCAGTTCCAGCGCAATGCCGGGGTGCAGGGCGACAAAGGCGGCCAGCGCGTCGGTCAGCAGCAGGTTGGCAAAGTCGCTGGGCATGGACACGCGCAGGCGCCCGCTGGGGGCGGCCTGGCGGCGCTCGCTCAACGCGGCCACGGCGTCCACCTCGGCCACCACCTGGCGTGCGTGCTCCAGCAGTTGCAGGCCAAACTCGGTCACCGTCTGGCGCCGCGTGGTGCGCAACAGCAGGCGCTCGCCCACGCGCTGCTCCAGCGCGGCCAGGCGGCGCGAGACGGTGGACTTGGGGTAGCCCAGCCGTTCAGCCGCACGGCTGAAGCTGCCCAGTTCCGCCACGCGGGCAAAGATCAGCAGGTCGTTGGGGTCAATGTCCTGCGGTGATTGTTCCATAGTGGCAACAATCATATCCACTTCAACGTCTTTTCATGGTCATTGTTGAGGAATACAGTTCTTCCATCCCAACCACTTTCAGGAGTTCACCATGTCCAAGTCCCTTCAAAACAGCCTCACCCTCGCCGCGCGCCTGCTTTTCGTCGCGCTGTTCCTGCCCGCCGGCATCGGCAAGCTCACCGGCTTTTCCGGCACCGTGGGTTACATCACGTCCGTCGGCCTGCCGCTGCCCACGCTGGGCGCCGCCCTGGCCCTGATCGTGGAAATTGTCGGCAGCCTGGCACTGCTGGCCGGATTCGGCACCCGGTTTGCGGCGCTGGTCCTTGCCGCCTTCACGCTGGTCGCCACCTTCTTCTTCCACAATTTCTGGGGCGTGCCCGCTGACCAGGTGTTTATGCAACAGTTGCTGTTCTTCAAGAACATTGCCGTTGTCGGTGGCCTGTTGTCCCTGGCCGCCCATGGCGCCGGCGACTGGAGCCTGGATGCCCGCCGCCAGTGAGCCAATCACCGGTCCTTCAATCTGAATTCGAAAGGAATCCACATGTCTTCCAATACCTTTGATGGCACCTCGGTTCAGCAATCCCGCACCGTGGAGCAGTTGGTGGCCGGCCAGGCCACGTCCGACGGCGCCGGCGTCAAGCTGACCCGGGTGCTCTCGCAAAACCTGCAGCACCGCCTGGACCCGTTTCTGATGCTCGATGCCTTTGGCAGCGACAACCCCAACGACTACCTGGCCGGCTTCCCCGATCACCCGCACCGCGGTTTCGAGACCGTGACCTATATGATTGCCGGACGCATGCGCCACGAGGACAGCGCCGGCCATGTGGGCCTGCTAGAAAACGGTGGTGTGCAGTGGATGACCGCCGGCAAGGGCGTCATCCACTCCGAAATCCCGCAGCAGGAGCAGGGCGTCATGGAGGGCTTTCAGCTCTGGCTGAACCTGCCCGGGCGCGACAAGATGCAGGACCCGTGGTACCGCGACTTCGCCGCCGCCGATCTGCCCAAGCTCGTCACCGGCCAGGGCGTGGCCGTGACGGTGATCGCCGGCAGCAGCCACGGCGTGACCGGTGCCGTGTCGCGTGATGCCACCCAGCCGCTGTACCTGGACCTGCACCTGCCAGCCGGGTCGCGGTTCGAGCAGCCGCTGCCCTCGGGCCACAATGCCCTTGTGTACGTGTACCGTGGCGAGGTGGCCATTGCCGGCAAGGCGGTTTCTACGCAGCGCATGGCGATCCTGGCCAATACGCCGCAGGCCGATGGTGTCATCATTGAGGCCGGCACGGCCGCCCGGGTGCTGCTGATTGCCGGCAAGCCGCTGAAGGAGCCGATCGTTCAGTACGGCCCGTTTGTGATGAACAGCCAGCAGGAGATCTACCAGGCCCTGAACGATTTCCGGGATGGCCGATTGGGCGAGAAAGCCGGGCAGCCGGCATAACAGGAGCAAGCGCATGAGTATCGAAGCACGACTGCACCGCGCCAACGGCGCGCTGACCACCCTGAGCAACGGACGTCACGTCTGGAATGCCGATATCGACAAGACGCTGGGTTCGGACGACCGCGCACCCGATCCGCATGACCTGCTGGATTCCGCGCTGGCCGGCTGCACCACGCTGACGCTGGAGATGTACATCCGCCGCCGCCAGTTGCCGGTCACGGACCTGCGCGTCACCATCGAGCATGTGGAGAGCAAGGACGAGCAGGGCCAGGTCCACTACGCGTTGCAGCGCCGCATCGCCATTGAGGGGGATCTGACGGATGCCGACCGCCAGCGCCTGCTGGAAATTGCCAACAAGTGCCCCATCCACCGCGTGCTCAGCGGCAGCATCCACATTGCGTCCGAACTGGCGTAAGAAGAGCGAGCCATGACCGAGTTGATCCGTTGGTCGGGTCGGGCCAGTGAACTGGCAGGCGCGCTCACGGTGCGCCGTGTGCTGCCCGCCGCGGCCCGGCGCGCCGTGGGGCCGTTTGTGTTCTTCGACCATTTCGGCCCGGTGACGCTACCGGCAGGCGCCGACAGCGATGTGGGGGCGCACCCGCACATCGGTCTGGCCACCGTCACCTATCTGTTCGAGGGCAGTTTCCTGCACCGCGACAGCCTGGGCACGGTGCAGGCCATTACGCCCGGCGCCATCAACTGGATGACGGCGGGCAGGGGCATTGCGCACAGTGAGCGGGTTACCGACGCCGAGCGCGGCCTGGCACGCCGTCTCCATGGCCTGCAATTGTGGGTTGCCTTGCCCCCTGCGTTGGAGGAAACCGAGCCGGCCTTTCAGCATGTGGCGGACTCCGACATTCCGGCTTTCACCGATCCGAATGGTGTGCAGGTGCGCGTGCTGGTCGGTGCGGCCTTTGGTCACACCAGCCCGGTCAGCACGGCATCGCCCACGCTGTACCTGGACGTGCAATTGCCGCCCGGCGCCACCTGGACATTGCCTGCGCTTGCGCCGGAGTTGGCGGCCTACAGTCCGACGGACAGCCTGCACATCGACGACCAGCCGGTATCGGCCCAGGAGATGGTGTTGTTGCCGGCTGGTACCAGTGTGACTGTGCGCGCTGGTGACGCGGGTGCGCGGCTGGTGGTCATTGGCGGTGCACCGCTGGAGCAACCGGTGCGCATGTGGTGGAACTTTGTGGCGACGGACCGCAACCGCATCGCCGCTGCGGCAGCACGCTGGGAGCAAGGCGACTTCCCCGTCATTCCCGGTGAGTCCGTCCGAATTCCGGCTTCGCCCCAATCAGCCGCCTAAATGGGCCGAGGTGATCTGGAGTCACTGCACGATGGGTATTGCGCGGGCATTTGCAATCCGACTGGCAGGTGCCTACAGTTGCAGCATGGAATTGCAGGAAAGGAGTTGTCCATGTCTGCCTACCCCGTACTCGAACATGAAGGCTTTTGTGCATCGGTTTCGACCCAGCGCGAACCGTCCGGTCGGTGGATGGCGTGGGTCACCTTCGAGCGTGATCGCATCTTTGCGCACCTGAAAGTGCATGGCGATCAGCCGCACCGCGTGCCCAATGACTACCCGAGCGAGGAAAAGGCCGTGCTGGCGGCCTATGAGTTTGCGCGGGAGTTGATTGCCAAAGAAACCGTGGCGCACTAGGACTGCGCCAGTGCCTTGCGTAGTGTGTCGGTCATGGCATCCGACAGCGCGGGGTTGCCATGCGCGCGCAACGCGTCAGCGGCCCCTTGCAGGTCGCGCGCTTCCCTGTTCTGGCCGAGCTTGAATTTGCCGATGATGCGCGTGATGGCAATCTCGATACCCACGATGGAGCGAACCATCCCGTCGATAAAGGTCGGTTCGGAATCGGCCATCTTCCAGGGCTTGGCATCGCCGGTGCGGCGCTCATGCTCACGCGTCAGACGGCCGATGACACCGCGCACGTACTTTTCATCGTCGCGGATGTGTATGCTGCCGTGCACGTGCACCACGCGGTAGTTCCAGGTCGGTACCTGCCGGTGCGTCTCGTGCTTGCTGGGATACCAGTTGGGTGAGATGTAGCCCTCTTCGGCCCGGAAGATCACCAGCACCGAATCGCCGTTCTGTACTTGCTGCCACACCGGGTTGGCGCGGGCCACGTGGGCGCGCAGGGTGCCATGCGCGCCCACGTGGCTGTCCAGCTCAAACGGAATGTGGTTGGCGTCCAGCCCGTCCGGCCCCGACACCACCAGCGCCCCCAGGGGGTTTTCGGTGATCAGGTGGTGCAGCGTCTCAGTGTGTTGTTCGGCAAAGTGCGGTGGTATGTACACGGTGTTTCCTTTCAGAGATGCAGGCTTTCGCGGGCCAGTCCGTAGGCTATGGTTCCCATCATGATGGCAACCAGACCGTCCAGTATCCGCCAGGCCGCAGGCCGCGCAAATAGCGGGGTCAACAGTCGCGCGCCATAGCCCAGGGCGGCAAACCAGGCCGCACTGCCAACGCAGGCACCCAGCAGGAAGACGTTTTGCAGCCCGGCCGCCTGCTTGGCGCCCACCGCACCCACCAGCACCACGGTGTCCAGATAGACATGGGGGTTGAGCAGGCTGATGGACAGGGCCTGCGCCAGCACCCGTGTGGCCGAAGCTGGTGTGCCGTCCGCCGCCGCGCGCAGTGCATGTGGGGCGAAGGCCCGCTTCAGGGCCAGCAGGCCGTAGATGGCCAGCGTCAGGGCGCCCAGCAGGCCCAGTGCGTTCAGCAGGCGGGGTGCGTCGCCCAGCACGGCTGCCAGCCCGCTGACACCCAGGGTCATGAGGACCATGTCCAGCAGCGCGCAGGCCACCACCACCACGGCCACATGCTCGCGCCGCAATCCCTGGCGCAGCACAAAGGTGTTTTGGGCACCAATGGCCATGATCAGCGACAGGATCAGGGTTAGCCCGGTGGCAAAGGTGGCAAAGGTGGCGAATAGAGGAGGCGTTTCCATGCCCGGCAGTATCGGTGCTGGCGGCTTGTTGTTCGCATGAAATCTGCTAACCTGAATGAAGCAATTATGGAGCCACCATGATTGAGACATCCCTGCTGGCCACGGTGGCCGCCGTTGTGCGCGAAGGCAGCTTCGAGCGTGCCGCCCGCGTGTTGCACATCACGCCGTCTGCCGTGTCCCAGCGCATCCGTCTGATCGAGGAGCGGGTCGGCACGGTTCTGGTGGTGCGCGGCCAGCCCTGCACGCCGACAGAGGCCGGTGCCCGCCTGTGCCGCCACGCCCAAACCGTGGCCATGCTGGAAGAAGGTTTGCTCCGCGACATGCCGGAATTGCAGACGACGCAGACTGCGGGCACGCACGCCACCATCCGTGTCGCCATCAACGCGGACAGCCTGGGCACCTGGTTCATCACTGCCCTGCGGGACTTCTGCCGCAGTGACGGCCCGTTGATCGACCTGCCGCAGTCGCAAGCTGGGCGCGTTGCGCAACTGCGCCACCGCCTGCCATCTCCCCAGGCCTTTGTCGAGGGTGCGTTGGCCGGCATTGGCTGGGGCATGAACCCGCTGCATCTGGTGGGCGAACATTTGTGGACCGGGCGCCTGGTCGAACTGGTTTCCGAGCGCCCGCTGGACATACCCCTTTACTGGCAGGTGGCCAAGCTGCCGTTGCCGGAACTGGAGCGACTGAGCCAGAGCGTGCACACGGTGGCCAACGCCTTGCTGGTGCACTGAGTGTGCTGGTTATATACTGTATAAATGAACAGCTATTGAGAGCCCTATGCCAGATGACACCCTTTTACCCACCGGCATCTTCACCGATGACCAGCAGGTCGCCCGCTGCGTGTGGTGCCGCGCGACGCCGGTCTATCAGCACTACCACGACCATGAGTGGGGTTTCCCGGTGGCGGACGACCGGCGGCTGTTCGAGAAGATTTGCCTAGAAGGGTTTCAGGCGGGTCTGAGTTGGCTGACCATTCTGAACAAGCGCGAAGCCTTTCGCCAGGCCTTTGCCGGTTTTGACATGGACCAGGTGGCCACATTCGATGAAGCCGATTCCCGGCGCCTGGTGCTGGACGCCGGCATCGTGCGGCACCGGGGCAAGATTGCCTCCACCATCAACAACGCGCAGCGTGCCCAGGAACTGCGCAGTGAGTTCGGGTCACTGGCAGCCTATTTCTGGCGCTTTGAGCCCCAGAGCGGCGCGCGGCCGGAGCGCATCACCCACCAGAGCCTGAGCGGCATGACCACGTCGCCAGAGTCGATCGCCCTGTCCAAGGACCTGCGCAAGCGCGGCTGGAGCTTTGTCGGGCCAACCACCATGTATGCCTTCATGCAGGCCATGGGCTTGGTGAATGATCACATCGAAGGCTGCACGGCCCGGCAACGGGCGCTGGACGCGCGGGCCGCGATCAGGGCGCAGCCGTAGCCTGTCCGCGAATTTCCCCGCCCGGATTGGTTGCGGTGTGCAGGTTGACGTACCACTTGCCGGCCAGCAAATCCTCCACCTGCGCGGCGGTCAAGGTGGCGGTGCCCTGGATCGGACTGTCCATGCTGCCGGAAAAGCCCAATGCGACGCCGGCATTTTGTCCGGTGGGTGCTGGTCCGTGGAAGTGCCCGGCCTTGACCGGACCGGTGAGACCGGAATAGGTGACGGTCCACTTCAGGATGCAGCTGGCCTTGTCCAGGCTGGCCTCCAGCGTACCGACGCCCGCGCTGGCGTTGGGTGGCACTTCGCTGGAAGCAGCGAGTTTGCCGGTGATGGCGACGGTTTCGGCCAGGGCAGAACCCGCACCCAGGATACCCAGACCCAAAGTCGCAACCAACGTGGCGACTGAGAACAACTTGCCTGCCTTGATCATGATGATCCTTTGCGGTTTCACATCAACTCGGATGACGAAGAAGACCAGATAATCCACCCAACCCCAGCGCTGGAATGTAGAACCAATCAGTACCCGGTCGTGCGGCAGGGTCTTGTCGTTACTGCGCGGGACGCTCCGGCCCCTGCCTGCCCTGCGCGCGTGCGGAAAGGTAGGCATAGAGATCGGTGACGTGCGCGGTCACGCGGGGCTCGCCGTCCCATGCCGGCATGTTGAGTGCAACCTGCCTGCGCTCCATCACATCGTCCACCACGGCATCCCAGGCGACGCCCGTGCTTGCAGTCTGGCCTGGTGTGAGGCCCCAGTCGTAGCGTTTGAGGATCAGGCCCACAAACTGGCGCGGCCCCATATCCCGGACCCGGGGCAACAGGTCGGGTGCACCCGCCATGCCGGTTGCGGCGGGGCCATGGCAGCGGGCGCACTTGTCCTGGAATACGCGCCAGCCAGCGTAGACGGAGCCTGGAGGCTGAGCCTGCTGTTTCAACTCGTGGGCGGCCTGTGTGTTCTGCACTTCCACCGCGCATCCGGCGAGCGACAGCGCCGCTACGACCGCAAGAACAGGCTTCAGCGACTGTTGGGAGAACGTTGTCATGGTCATTACCTTTGCGTTTCTGGTCGGTACTGCATTCATTGTGGCCATCCACATGCAGATTGGCAATGACTCAGGTCATGGGTTGCTGCCGTGCAGGCCGGCACAAGTTACGATGGAAGTGCGCGGGCACGGAACTCCGGTGCCAGAATCTGCACTAAGAAGCTGCGAAAGGTGATTCTTCCTGTCGCTGCCCCATTTGGCTCCTACTATTTTGGTCACGACCTGGCCGACCCGATGAAAAAACTCCTATCGACGATTGTGCTGGCCTTGGGTGTGGCAGCGTTTGCTGCTTCGCCCGATTCTTCGACACCGGCCGCGCTGGAGCCTGCGCAGCAGCAGGCCCAGGCCGCTGCCATGACTGCTGAGCTCCTGACGCGCTTTCACTATGCACCGGTGGCTCTGGACGATGCGATGTCGCAGAAGATATTCGATCGCTATCTGAAGTCGCTGGATCCCGAGAAGCTGTTTTTCGTGCAGGCTGACATCGACCGGTTTTCGCCCGTGCGCGACAAGCTCGATGACGCCATCAAGAATCGTGACCTGACGCCGCCCTTTGCCATGTTCAAGTTGTACCAGCAGCGTCTGCGCGAGCGGCTGGTCTACGCCCGCAGTTTGCTCGGGCAGACCATGGACTTCAGCCAGCAGGAGAGTTACGCCTACCAGCGCGACAAGGAAACCTGGGCGCAGTCCGAGAGCGAATTGCAGGACCTGTGGCGCCGGCGCGTCAAGAATGACTGGCTACGCCTGAAGCTGGCGGGCAAGGACGATGTTGCGATCCGCACAACGCTGGACAAGCGCTACGACTACGCGCTGGCCAACCTGAAACGCCTCAAGAGCGAGGACGTATTCCAGATGTTCATGAACGCCTACGCGATGTCGGTGGAGCCCCACACCAATTACCTGGGTCCGGTTGCGACACAGGAGTTCGACATCTCGATGAAGCTGTCCCTGGTCGGGATCGGTGCGGTCCTGCAGGAGCGTGATGATATGACGGTCATTCGCGAGCTGGTGCCCGGCGGCCCGGCAGCACGATCCGGCAAGCTCAAGGTGGGGGACCGCATTGTTGGCATCGCCCAGGCCAACGATGCGGGCATGACCGATGTGCTCGGCTGGCGTCTGGACGACGTGGTCCAGCTGATTCGCGGCAAGGAAGACACGGTGGTGAAGCTCAACATCCTGCCCGCCGATGCCGGCCCGGACGTGCAGCCCACGGTGCGGCCCCTGGTGCGCAAGAAAATCACGCTGGAACAGCAGGCCGCCAAGAAATCGATCGTTGAGGTCAAGGATGCGGATCGGACGCGCCGTATCGGCGTCATCTCGCTGCCGGCGTTCTACCAGGACTTTGAGGCCCGCCAGAAGGGCGACAAGGACTTCAAGAGCGCCACGCGCGACGTGGCCCGGCTCCTGAATGAGCTGAAGAAGGACAAGGTCGACAGCGTGCTGATCGACCTGCGCAACAACGGTGGCGGCTCGCTGGACGAGGCCGTCGAGCTGTCCAACCTGTTCATTGGTGGTGGACCCGTGGTGCAGCAGCGCGATTCGCACGGTACGGTGCGTGTGCAGGGTGACAAAGGCGCTGCCGCGGCGTGGGACGGCCAACTCGGCGTGCTGATCAACCGGGGATCGGCCTCGGCCTCCGAAATCTTTGCCGCTGCCATGCAGGATTATGGCCGCGCACTCATCATCGGGGAGCCCAGCTTTGGCAAGGGCACGGTACAGACGGTGATCAACCTGGACGCAGTGGCGCACAGCGACAAGCCCAAGTATGGCGAGGTGAAGATGACAATTGCGCAGTTCTACCGGGTCAACGGCGGCACCACACAATTACGGGGCGTCACGCCGGACATCACACTGCCAACGGTATCGGATTCCGAGAGCGGTGAGTCCGGTTTCGACAACGCGCTGCCCTGGGGGCAAATCAAACCGGCGGACTTCCAGCCGCTGGGTGACCTGACGGATATCCTGCCGCTGCTGCAGGCCAGGCACGAGCAACGCATTGCCAAGGACCCGGAGTTTGTGTTCCTGAAGGAGGACATTGACGAGTACCTCCAGCAAAAGAGCAAGAAAAGCATCTCGCTGAACGAGGCGCAACGCCGTCAGGAACGCGATGCCCGTGAAGCCAAACTCAAGGCCCGCGAGACCCAGCGCCTGCAAGCCAAGGGCGATGGTGCCAATGCCAGTGCAGAAGCTGTGATGGACGATGGCCTGCAAGCCAATGAACGCAGCCTGAAAACCGAGCTGGCCGCAGAAAAAGCGAGCAAGGTCGCCAAGGACATCTTTCTGACCGAAGCGGCCAACATCCTGGCCGACGAGCTGGACCTGATCCATTCCAGCACCCGGCTGGCACAGCAGACACTTGCCGGCTATGCCCGTCTGAAGGCGCAATCGACACCCGTGCCGCGCTAGTCGCGAATAGCGCGCATGGAATGCAGGTAGTGGTAGGTGATCTGTTGATCCGTGTAGCGGTGCTCCGCCCCCACCGGGCAGGCATTGCGCGCCAGACAGCGGTCCTGGCACGGTGACGCGCTCTGTTTGCGAAAGTCCAGACAGGCCGACAGGCGCCGTGTCCCCGTTGTGTCCTCACCCAGGGCGCCGGCGGGGCAGGCGCGGATGCAGGGCTTGTCCGCGCAGCGTGTGCAAGGGGATGCAGACTCCCGGCGCGGTGTCAACGGGAGAGTGGTGTCAGCCAGAATGACAGCGCGGTAGGCAAACCAGCTACCCCATCCGGCGTCCACTCCCACCCAGAACGGGGATGGCTGATGCCAGCCCGCCAGCGCGCCCAGGCGCTGCAGACCCACCGGTTGCGAGCCCGGGAACACCTGGCGCCAGACATGACCGCGCATAGTTCCATTCATCCAGGCGGCCATGCACTCGGTCACAAACTGGTCGATTGGGTGTGCACCGTGCATGCCGCGCCGTTGCAGCGCAGTCCAGAAAGTGCGCCCCTGATGTCCGATCAGGATCAGTTGCCGGAACCGGCCGCGTTCATCCTCCGCCAGGCCCAGCGTGGCCAACACATCCGGCGGCAACGCGTCCAGTGAAAACACGGCGCACAGGTTCAGGCCCTGGGCTGTCAGGGTTTCAAACAGGGGAAGATCGGTGACTGGTTGGATCAAGGTGGGTTTGCCTGCGTAAGGGATGGAGTGTCTGCGCAAGTATCGCACCGCGTGTTGACCGCGCCATTGCACCCATGCAGAATTCGCCCATGCCTATTGACCACTACGCCGTGGGGCAGAATTGCGGCATCGTGTTCGGCAAAGTAGTCTCTGCAACGGGTTGGTGCAACTCGTACGAGAAGTAGACTGGCTAACCCCGCGCCTTTTTGTCACACATGCAGACCTCTATCGCTTACTGCCTGCAGGCACCCGTCAACGTTCCCGAGACGCCAAACTTTGAGGCCTGGGCCACACAGTGGTTCGGTGCGCCGCACGCGTCCCAGCTACCGATCGACCGTGCGATCCGCTCGGCCTTTGCCGCGGACCGCATCGGCTGGGCGTTTGCCAGTGCCTACCAGGCAGCCCTGCAGGCGCTGGTGCCCGGCGCGCGCGCCGGAGCCATGTTGTCGCTGTGCGTCACGGAAAAGGCGGGCAACCGTCCTCGTGACATCGAGACCCGCATTGAGGTGCTGGCCGATGGCAGTGTCCGCGTCCACGGCAGCAAGCGTTGGGCCATGATCGGGGACGCACCGACCACGCTGCTGGTGGTCGGTGTGACCGAGGCGGCGGCGCCCGGCGGTGTTCCGCACCTGCGGGTGGTCCAGGTGCCCGTCGGCACCGCGGGCCTGTCGATCCAGCACACGCAGCCCACCCGCTTTGTGCCCGAGGTGCCGCACTGCGCGGTGGAACTGAGCGCCGTGGAGTTTGGCACCGAGGCACTGCTGCCCGGCGACGGGTATGCGCAGTACATGAAGCCGTTTCGCACGCTGGAGGACGTCTATGTGGCCGCCGCGACACTGGCCTACCTGATGCGGGAGGCGCGTGCCAACTGCTGGCCCACGGACTATATGGAGCGCCTTGCCGCGGCCCTGGCCGCCGTGCATGCCATTGCGCAGCAAGCACCGCTGGAGCCGGTCACACACATCCTGCTGTCCGGCGCCCTGCAGATCGTGCGCGGCCTGCGTGAGGAGGCCACGGCGCTGTGGGCGCACGCGAATGACGCCAGTGCCGAGCGTTGGCGCCGGGACTGCGCGCTATTCGATGTGGCCGACACCGCCCGGCGCCTGCGCCGCGAGCGCGCCTGGGAGAATCTGCTATGACTATGACTATGACTGACCACACCACCATCGCCACCCACCATGGCAGCTTCCATGCCGACGACGTATTTGGCGTCGGCGTCCTGATGGGGGTCTTCCCATCGCACACGCTGGTGCGCACGCGCGACCAGGCCCAGATTGAGGCCGCCGACTACGTGGTGGACGTGGGCGGCATCTGGGACGTCGAAGCGGGGCGCTTTGACCACCACCAGCGCGGCTTTGGCGGCGCACGCCCCGCGCGCCAGGTGGACGGCGACACCGTGCCCGGCGTCGGCTACGCCAGCGCCGGCCTGGTGTGGTCCGCCTTTGGTGCCGCCTACGTGCAGGCTTGGGCTGCCGCCAACGGCCACAGCCTGGACGCGCACGCCGTGGCGGATGTGGTGCGCTCCATCGACCACTCCCTGGTGCAATACCTCGACATCGTGGATACCGGACAGGGTGATGTGTCACCCGGCATCTTCGGCCTGTCGTCACTGCTGGCGCAGTTGAACACGCATTGGATGGAAGAGCAGGGGCTGGATGCCGACACCAAGGCCCGGTTGCAGGAAACCCGTTTTCGCGAAGCCATTGCCATCACCCGCAAATTTCTGGACCACGCCATCAGCAAGAAGGTGGCGCAGATCCGCTCGGTGGAGACTGTGCGCCAGGCGCCGCGCCTGCTGGGCGGGCGCGTGTTGCATCTGGAAGAAGGCGGCATGCCGTGGACGCGCGTGGTGGTCGATGAAATGCCGGATGTGCTGTTCGTCATCTACCCCGACTCCGACGGCAACCAGTACCAGGTGAAGACCGTGCCGGTGGAGGCCGGCTCGTTCACCGCACGCAAAGACCTGCCCAAGAGCTGGTCCGGCCTGCGTGACCAGGAACTGGCCGCCGTGACCGGCGTGGCTGACAGCGTGTTCTGCCACCTGAACCTGTTCATTGGCGGCGCCCGCAGCCTGGACGGCGCCGTGCGCCTGGCCGAGCTGGCGCTGGCGGACAGCGCTTGATCGTAATTGCTATCAAATTGGTAGCTGCTTGCGCAGATTCCACGAGGGCTGGCGGCTAGTTTTTCACAAAGGCCTGCTGCTGGGCGACAAACTGGTCAAACGCGGCTAGCAACGGTTGCCAGCGTGCGGCATCACCCTCCAACTGCGCCAGCGCCGCGCAGGTGGCCTCCAGCGTGGACAACTGCCCCGGCTTGTGCGCCTTGCGGATCGCATAGCGACCCTGCAGCACGTCATCCAGGGCCAGGCGCGGTAGGCGCTGCAGCGCGGGACTGAGGTGCAGCATCTTGCGGCTCTTGCGCCAGGTGGCGTCCAGCACCACCAGTCTGAGTGTGTGGAGATCGTTGAGTTGCAGCGCGTCGAGCGGCGCGGGCGCCTCGTGGCCTTCATAGGCGGTTGGTGGATACAGCAGAACGGTGTACCGCGGCTCTTGCATCAGCGCATGCAGTGCAGCGTCGTCAAACGCCTCACCCACCACCAGGCGGCTATTGGGCAGGCTCAGGTGCAACAGCCGCGCGCTGTTCTTGGCATGGTGTTCTTCCAGTGGGTGCTGCAGGATCAGCACTTCGCAGGAGGGTGGCGTAGGCGTGACGAAGCCGCAGATGCAGGTGGCTTGGGGGCGCTGGCAGCGACTGCAGGAGGGGCGGTGCATGCAAGGGCGGGCGATCAAAAGCGGATCAGGTGCGGACCACGCCCAGGGCGTTACGCGTGTCGCCGGGATAGTGCGGGAAGATGGCTTGCAGCCGCACCTGCGGCATCAACAAATGCTGCTGAACCACTTCCGTCAACACCTGCCGAAAGTCCGTCGTTACGGCGAGGTCGCGACCTTCGTACAGCGAACCGGGCGCCAAACCAGGCCAGCGGCCGTGCACCTTGCCACCGGCAACCGGGCCACCCAGCAGCCACATCACGTTTCCATGTCCGTGATCGGTGCCTCCATTTCCATTCTCACGCACCGTGCGTCCGAACTCGGACATCACAACAATGACGGTGTCGTCCAGCACCGGTCCCAGCCGGGTTGCCAGTGCCGCAAGGCCCTGACCCAGGGGATAGAGCCGGTTGGCCAGTTGTCCTTTGGCTGACCCCTGGTTGGCATGGGTGTCCCAGCCGCCCAGTGCCATGAAGGCAAGTTGAACGTGGGGGTCGTTGCGCATGAGTGTGGCCAGGCGCGCGGCATCATCGGGAAAGCCGTTGGGCAACGGCGCACCGTTGTTGGCGGCCTGCATGGTGCTATCCATGGAATGCCCGTCCAGCGAGTCCATGACCTCAGCATGCGCCGCCCTGGATGCCTGGTAGGCGCCGGAAAGCTTGTCGTCCTTGTTGTAAAGTTTGTCAAACGCGTTGCCGATGGCCGGACGATCCAGCAGTGTGGATTTGGTGGCGTTGTTGCCATTGACAATGTTGGCCACCGGGTTGGGGCCTGCATAAATTCGCGGCAATACTGCGCCAATGCTCACGGCACGGGTGGGCGCTACGGTGTCACCGGGCTTGGTCGGCAGGCTGCCCAGCACGCGGTTGAGCCAGCCATCTGGTGTGGACTTGTGTCCCGGGGTGCCAGACTCCATGAAATCTTGTGCATCAAAGTGTGAGCGCGTGCCTTCGCTGGAGCCAGAGGCGTGCACAAATCCCAGCTTGCCCGATTGCCAGAACGGCACCAGCGATGCCAGCGCAGGGTGCAGACCGAACTGGCCGTCCAGGTCCAGTGCACCACCCTCGCTACCGGGTCTGGGAATGGCGATCGACGAGCGCGCGCTGTAGTAGCCGGAGTCGGCATAGGGCACGACGATGTTCAGGCCGTCGACTGCGCCGCGCAGAAAGATGACGGCCAGGCGTTTGGGCTTCGAAGGGCTGGCGTCCACACCAGCGGCCCAGGCATGCTGGCCTACCGAAGTCAGTCCCACACCGGCTAGCAGGGTGCGTTGAAGCAATGATCTTCTTTGCATGGCGAATCCTCAATGGCGCATGAAGTCTGGACTACCCAGTATCAAAGCCGCGCGCAGACGCGGTTCGGACTGGTCGATAGTGGCCCGTGTGGCGAGCGAGATGCCTGGGGCTGTGGTTGCGAGCAGGGCGTCGGAGTCGACGGGTGGAGAGGCCCAGTCGGGGTTGTACTTGCCATCGTCATTGGTAGCCATCGGCCGCGCAAGTGGCAGTTTGCCCGATGCAAAGGCCACGGCAAAGTTCACGCGGCGCGTGATGGCATCGGGGTTGAGCCAGGCTTCTTCCGTGTTCTTGTAGCCGTCGGGTGTCTGGCACCCGTAGAGCGGCATGCCGAGCTGATAGGTTGTCGCCAGTAGCGGACGTACGTTGGTTATGGGCAGCCCGGATGCGCGTAGCGACGACAGCACGTAGCGGTAGGGTGTCTTGAACTTGGCACCATAGACCTTGGGGTCCTGGAACTCGGGGCTGGTAAACAGGGTTTTGAGAACCGATCGGATATCCCCGTTGGTGTCCTGGAAACGCCTGGCCAGACGGTCTACCAGATTGGCAGGCGGCGCATCGCTGACAAAGTACTGGGCCAGCTTGAAGCCGATGTGGTGCGCCGTGGCCGAAGCACCAGCCAGCACATCCAACGCCCATTCACCCTCCATCTGGCCTCGGTCGCTCACGGTGCGGCCCATCCAGTTCTTGGTGCCGTGATCGTGCCGGGAGACATCAAAGTAAAAGGCGGAGTCACCACGTCCCTTGCGTGGATTGATGGTCCAGCCGGTCAGCATGCGGGCCAATTCGGTCACGTCGCTCTGGCTGTAACCGCCATCCACGCCCAGGGTGTGCAGCTCCATCACCTCGCGGGCATAGTTTTCATTCAGTCCGCTGGACTTGGCAAATGTTGGTGTTCTGCGTGATGTCTGGTAGCCCGGTGCAACCGAAAGCCAGTTGTCCAGGTAAAACAGCATGGCGGGGTGATGCGCGGTAGCACCCAGCAGATCACGAAATTTTCCCATGGCATAGGGACGGATGGCTTCGCGCTCATAGCTCTCCACCAGCACGCGGTCCAGGCCCTTGCCGCTGAACACATTGAAATGGTTGAACCAGAAGTCCACCATCACCTCTTCCAGTTGGCGCGGGCTTTGCAGCGCACGCAGCAGGCGCGCTTCGCCGGATTCCAGCGCCATGGTCTGCACCATTTCCCGTCGCTCATCCTTGCCTGCGTCTTTGTCCGCCTTTGCGGCTTGCTGCGCTTCGCGGTACCGGGCAATGAGGGCATCCTGCGACATGTGCGTCGTGCGCAGGGAGTCCAACTGCCGGGTCAGTGGCGCAGGAATGGGCAAGCGCTCGGGGTTCAATTGCTCATCGACATAAGGCCCCACTCCGATCCGCATGACGCGGGCCACCTCGCCGGGGGCCGGGCCAAAGCTCAGGCGGTTGACTGCATGCAGTGCCTCCGCCTGTGTGCTGGCTTGAGCGAAGGCCGTGCCAGCCAGCACGAGTGGCAGCAGCCCGATAAAACGCAGATGCACGAGTTTGAGGAATGGCATGCGAATCTCCGAAATGGGTGCTTTTCATGAACGCATGATTGCAACGGCGTGATTTTCAGCGCAGTTGACCTGCTGTTCTATTTTCCGGCAGTAAAGAAAAGTAAGGCAGGCGAAGCGTCTGCGTTGACAATTCTTTACAGCTCGTGGGGCGAGCATGGTCAACCGGGTTGGAGGATGCAGGCGTTGTAGTCCCATGGAGTCTTTCCATGCCAAAACTGACAGGATTTCTCATGAAGATTCAAACCTTGGTTGCTGCTATCGCCTTGACTGCTGGTGGTATTGCCTTCGCCCAAACCCCGGCACCCACCACGCCCAATCTGGACAAACGAGAGGCGCTTCAACAGAAGCGGATTGATCAGGGCGTGGCTTCCGGCCAACTGAACGCCAGGGAAACCAACCGCCTGGACAAGCGAGAGGCCAAACTGGCAGCCGATGAAGCCGCCGCCAAGGCCGATGGCAAAGTCACTCGCGCGGAACGCCGCAAATTGCAGCGCGAAGCCAACAGGGACAGTGCTGCCATTTACCGCCAGAAGCACGACAAGCAAACAGCCGCGACCGGCAAGTAGGGCTGCGTCTGTTAGACCGCGCCGGCCCGTTCCAGTATCGCGTGCAGCAGCACATTGCACCCGGCGGTGATGTGTTCGGGCTTCGCATCCTCAATCTCGTTGTGGCTGATGCCGTCCTTGCAGGGAATGAAGATCATGCCGCTGGGCGCCAGACGGGCCATGTAGACGGCGTCATGGCCGGCACCTGACACGGCCGGCATGTTGCTGTAGCCCAGTTTCTTGGCGGCGCGGCCTACGGCGTCCACGCAGTCGGCGTGGAAGATCTGAGCGGGGTAGCTCGACACCATCTCGATCTTCACATCCAGCCCGCTCTCTTGTGCCGCTCTGGCGGCAAAGGCCTTCACCTCATCGGCCATCTGGTCCACCAGCGCATCGGTGCTGTTGCGCAGGTCTATTGAGAACTTCACCCGCCCCGGAATCACGTTGCGGCTGTTGGGAAACACCTGCACCATGCCCACCGTGCCGCGGCCATGCGGCTGGTGGCGCATGGCGCAGGCCACCACCTCTTGCATGATGCGCGCGGACACCTGCATCGCATCCTTGCGCAGCGCCATCGGTGTCGGGCCGGCGTGGGCCTCCATGCCAGTCACGGTGCAATCAAACCAGCGGATACCCAGCACGCCGCTGACCACGCCAATCGTCACATCGGCATCTTCGAGCACCGGGCCCTGTTCGATATGGGTCTCGAAGTAGGCGCCAATGGGGTGGTCGCCCGGTTCCTGCGGGCCAATGTAGCCAATGCGCTCCAGCTCACCCTTCACCGTCTTGCCCTCGGTGTCGGTGGCCGCATAGGCATGCTCCAGCGTGAAGGCCTTGGCGAACACGCCCGAGCCCATCATCACCGGCACGAAGCGCGAGCCTTCTTCGTTGGTCCAGAACGCCACCTCAATCGGGGCCTCGGTTTCAATGCCCAGGTCGTTCAGGGTGCGCACCACTTCCAGGCCGGCCAGCACACCATAGTTGCCGTCGAACTTGCCGCCGGTGGGCTGGGTGTCGATGTGGCTGCCGGTCACGATGGGGGGCAGGGCATTGTTGCGCCCGGCGCGGCGCATGAAGCCGTTGCCAATCTTGTCGATGGTCACGGTCATGCCAGCCTCACGTGCCCAGCGGGTGACCAGGTCACGGCCTTGCTTGTCCAGATCAGTCAGCGTCAGGCGGCAGACGCCGCCCTTGGGCGTGGCGCCGATTTGGGCCAACTCCATCAGGGAATCCCACAGGCGCTGACCGTTGATGCGGGCCTTGGCGATGTCGATGGCGGTTGCGGTGTTCATGGTGATGTCCTTTGCTTAGCGTTTCACGGCGGTGGGGGCCAACGTTTCGGCGCGCAGTTTGTTTGCCGCAAAGTTCGAGTTGAACGGTGCACGTTTGATGTAGCGCCCCTTGCCCTTGGCGGCGCGCAGATCGCCTTGCACAAACACCAACTCGCCCTGGCTCACGGTGTGGCTGGGAATGCCCTTGACGGTGCGGCCCTCGAAGATGTTGTAGTCGCCCTTGCTGTGCTGTGTCTTGGCGGACAAGGTCTTGGTACCCGCAGGGTCCCACACCACCAGGTCGGCATCGGCCCCCACGGCCACACAGCCCTTCTGCGGATAGATGTTGAACAGCTTGGCGGTGTTGGCGGAGGTGATGGCGACGAACTCGCTGGGCGTCAGGCGTCCGGTGTTCACACCTTCGTCCCAGATCACGGCCAGGCGCTCTTCCACGCCGCCGCAGCCGTTGGGGATCTTGGCAAAGTCGTCCTTGCCGGAAGCCTTTTGCGCGGCGCAGAAGGTGCAGTGGTCGGTGGCGGTGGTGTGCAGGTTGCCGGCCTGCAGGCCACGCCACAAAAATTCCTGGTTGCCCTTGGGGCGGAACGGCGGGCTCATGACGTGCGCGGCGGCGGTCGCAAAGTCGGGGTGGCGGTAGACGCTGTCGTCCACCACCAGGTGGCCGGCCAGCACCTCGCCGTAGACGCGCTGGCCGCGGGCGCGGGCGCGGGCAATCGCTTCGGCGGCCTCGATGCAGCTCACGTGGACCACGTAGATCGGCACGTTCAGCACATCGGCAATCGCGATGGCGCGGTTGGCGGCCTCGCCCTCGACCATGGGTGGGCGCGACAGCGGATGGCCCTCGGGCCCCTTGATGCCCATCTCGGTCACGGTCTTTTGCAGCAGAAAGACCAGCTCGCCGTTCTCGGCGTGCACCGTGGGCATGGCACCCAGTTCCATGCAGCGCTTGAAGCTGTTCACCAGGGTCTCGTCGTCGCACATGATGGCGTTCTTGTAGGCCATGAAGTGCTTGAAGCTGTTCACGCCCTCCTGTTGCACCAGCGTGCCCATGTCGCGCCTGACGGTCTCGTCCCACCAGGTGATGGCGACGTGAAAGCTGTAGTCGCCCGCCGCCTTCTCGGCCCAGCCGCGCCACGTCTGGTAGGCCTCCATGATGGGCTGCTGCGGGTTGGGGATGACGAAGTCGATGATGGTGGTGTTGCCACCGGCTAGGCCGGCTGCGGTGCCGGTGTAGAAGTCGTCCATGGTGGTGGTGCCCATGAACGGCAACTGCATGTGGGTGTGCGGGTCGATGCCGCCGGGCATGACGTACTGGCCGCCGGCGTCCACGGTGGTGGCACCGGCCGGGGCGGAAAGGTTTTCGCCCACAGCGATGATCTTGCCGTTCTGGGTGATCACGTCGGCCTTGAACGCGCGGTCGGCGTTGACAATGGTGCCGCCGCGGATGAAGAGGGTGCTCATAAACGCTCCTAAAATAATAGCTTTCTACGCAATATCGACGAGGGCTAGAGGCTGATTTTGCTCAAACCACTTTGGCGCTGCGCATGGGGTTGTTGGGGTGCGTCGTCCAGTCCACATGTTTATCGCTCACAACCAACCCGGTGCGCAAGTCTTTTTCACCGGGGGCCAGGCTGCGCAGGGTGATGCACTCCGGCACCGGGCAGACCAGCGTGCACAGGTTGCAGCCCACGCATTCGTCTTCCTTTACTTCGAAGTGGCGCTTGCCGTCTTTCTCGAACGTGATCGCCTGGTGGCTGGTGTCCTCGCAGGCAATGTGGCAGCGCCCGCACTGGATGCAGCTGTCCTGGTTGACGACGGCTTTGCTGATGTGGTTGAGGTTGAGGTAGCGCCAGTCGCTCACCGTGGGCACGGCCTTGCCGACGATTTGCGCCACGCTGGTAAAGCCCATCTCGTCCATGTAGTCCGACAGGCCGCTCTCCATTTCCTGCACGATCTTGAAGCCATAGACCATGGCGGCGGTGCAGACCTGCACGGTGCCGCTGCCCAGTGCGATGAAATCCAATGCATCGCGCCAGTTGCCGATGCCGCCAATGCCACTGATCGGCAGGCCGCGCGTGGCGGGGTCGCGGGCGATCTCGGCCACCATGTTCAGCGCAATCGGCTTGACCGCCGGGCCGCAGTAGCCGCCGTGGCTGCCCATGCCGCCGGTGTTGGGTGTCATTGCCAGTGTGTAAGGGTCCACGCCCATGATGGAGTTGATGGTGTTGATCAGGCTCACCGCGTCGGCGCCGCCGCGCTTGGCCGCCTGGGCCGGTTTGCGGATGTCGGTGATGTTGGGCGTGAGCTTCACGATGACGGGCAGCTTGCTGTACTGCTTGCACCAGGCGGTGACCATCTCGATGTACTCCGGAACCTGGCCCACGGCGGCGCCCATGCCGCGCTCGCTCATGCCGTGCGGGCAGCCGAAGTTCAGCTCGATGCCGTCAGCGCCGGTGTCCACCAAGCGCGCCAGGATGGCTTTCCAGCTCTCTTCCTGGCAGGGCACCATCAGCGAGACGATCATGGCGCGGTCGGGCCAGTTGCGCTTGACCTCGGTGATCTCGCGCAGGTTCAGGTCCAGATCGCGGTCGGTGATGAGTTCGATGTTGTTGAAGCCCATCAGGCGCCGGTCGGGTGTCATCAAGCCGCCGTAGCGCGGGCCGTTGACGTTGACGACCGGTGGTCCGGCCTCGCCCAGCGTCTTCCAGACCACGCCGCCCCAACCGGCCTCAAAGGCGCGGTTGACGTTATAGGCCTTGTCGGTGGGCGGCGCGCTGGCCAGCCAGAAGGGGTTGGGGCTGCTGATGCCGGCGAAGGTGGTGTGCAGATTGGCCATGGTGTTTCTCCAGATATCAGGCAGCCATCAGGTAGGCATGGATGGCGTGGGCGGAGCGCTTGCCGTGCTCCACGGCTTCCACCGTCAGGTCTAGGCCGCCAGCACGGCAGTCGCCACCGGCCCAGACACCGGTCAGGTTGGTCTGGCCTTCGGCATCGGTGGCAATGCGCCCGCCGTCCAGCGTCAGGCCGGCCTGTGCCAGCACCGGGTTGCCCAACTGCTGGCCGATTGCCTTGAACACCAGATCGGCCTCCCAGCGCAACTCGCGTCCGGTGGGTTGCAAGCGGCCATCCACCAGTTCTTGCTCGGCAAAGCGCACGGCCCGCACGTGACCATCGGCCCCTTCGATTTCTACCGGGGCCAGCCAGTGGTGCAGCACCACGCCGTGGGTCTGCGCCCATTCCTGCTCGGCGCGCGAGGCCGACATGTGTTCGGGCCCGCGGCGGTACACCATGTGCACCACATGCGCGCCCAACAGCTTGCTTTGCACGGCCGCGTCCACAGCGGTCATGCCGCCGCCGATGACGATCACGCGCCGGCCCATGGGCAGGGTGGACTTGTCGGTGGCCTGGCGCAGCGTGGCGATGAAGTCCACCGCGTCCTGCACACCGGCCAGCGTTTCACCGGGGATGCCCAGCGCGTGCGTGCGGGCCAGGCCCAGGCCCAGGAACACCGCGTCGTAGTTCTTGCGCAGGGTTTCCAGTTGTTCGGTGGTTTCCAGATTCCAGTCCTTGCGGATGTCGATGCCGCCGATGTCCAGCAGCCACTGCACCTCGCGCTGGGCGAAGTCATTCGGCGTCTTGTACGCGGCCAGGCCGTATTCGTTGAGGCCGCCGGCTTTCGGCTTGGCATCGAACAGGCCCACGGCGTGACCCTGGCGCGCCAGTGTGTGGGCGCAGGCCAGGCCGGCTGGGCCGGCACCGACCACCGCCACGCGCTTGCCGCTGGCCGGTGCGCGGGTGAAGAGTTGCGGCCGGTCGCCGTCCATCAGCGCGTCCACGGCGTGGCGCTGCAGCCGGCCGATGGCTACCGGTGTGCCTTGCTGCGTGTTGCGCACGCACACGGCCTCGCACAAATTTTCGGTCGGGCAGACCCGCGCGCACATGCCGCCCAGCGGGTTGCTCTCCAGAATGGTGCGCGCCGCACCACGCAGGTTCTCGTCGGCAATGCGTTTGATGAAGCTGGGCACGTCGATGCTGGTGGGGCAGGCCGTGGCGCAGGGGGCATCAAAGCAATAGAGGCAGCGTTCGGCTTCCAGCACGGCCTGCGCGTGGGTCAGGCGGGGCGAGGCGTCGGCAAAGGCGGCTGCGTACTCGGCGGCGCTGCGCCGGCCGGGGCGGATATCGGGCTGGTGGGTGGTGGGCACTGGGTGACTCCGTTTCAAAAAATCTGACCGTTCAGTCAGGTTCTTGAATGCATGCTAGCAAGGGGGATGCCAGGTTGTATCTAGGGGGTTTCCCGATCTTTCGGGTTTTGCCTTTGCAGGAGGCTTCCTCACTTGTCCCCACTCCCCCCAACCCCCTCGCCCCGCCGGGCGAGGGGGAGCCTGAACAGCCATATTTGGCCTTGTTTTTGAAGGTGGCACGTTCAACGTGAGAGATGGGACAAATCAGGTGTTGGCCATCGTGCGTGCACGTCCCACCTTCAAAAACAAGGTCAAATCGGTTGTTCAAGGCCCCCTCTCGCCCGGCGGGGCGAGAGGGCGGGGGGGAGAGTGGGGAAAGTGAGGAAGCCTCCTGCAAGGCAACCCTACAAAGAAATCTACCCGGCAGCGGAAACCAACCACTCCCGAAACAACCCCACAGCCCCCGGCTCATCCGCCCTAACCGGCGTCACCAGGTAATAAGCCCGCTCCCCCCGCAGGGGCCGGTTGCAGGCCACCACCAGATCCCCCCGCGCCAGCTCATCCTCCACCAGCAACCGCGGCACCAGGGCCACGCCCAGTCCATGGATCGCCGCGCTGGCGGTCATCGAGAACAGCTCGTAGCGTGGTCCTGACAGTGCATGCTCCGCCGCCACCCCCATGGCATCAAACCACTGGCGCCAGCCAAAGGGCCGGGTGCTTTGCTGCAACAACGGCAGTGTGGCGACCAACTCGGGGGACACTGGCGCAGCCGCACCCAGCAGCGAAGGCGCGCAGACCGGCAGCACTTCCTCGTGCAACAGCAGCGTGGAGCGGGTGCCGGCCCAGTTGGCGACCTGCTCGGGCGTGCCGGCGTACAAGGCGCCGTCAAATACCGTGTCGGCAAATAGGAAGGGCCGGGTGCGCGTCTCAATATGGACCACGATGTCGGGGTGCTGTGCCCGCAACTGGGGCAGGCGCGGGATCAGCCAGCGCGTCGCAAAGGTGGCCACTGCCGCCAGGTTGACTGCGCCCTGCGTGCCCTGGGTGGACATGGCGTTGAGCGTGTCGCGCTCCAGCGCCAGCAGGCGCTCGGACACCTGTCGGGCGTACTCCTGGCCGCGCGGGGTCAGCGCCACGCCGTGCCGCGTGCGCTGGAACAGCGCCTGGCCCAGGTATTCCTCCAGCGCAGCCACCTGACGTGAAACGGCGCTCTGCGTCAGCGCCAGTTCCTGGGCGGCGCGGGTGTAGCTTTCGTGGCGGGCGGCGGCCTCGAAACAGAGCAGGGTGTGGGTGGCGGGGATTTTGCGGCGCATGCCTGACCAGTGTAGCCAGCGCGACGCAAGGGATATTTAAAAAGGACAGCCGGCGCACTCGAAATAGTGAGCCTCGTCTGTAAAACGAGCGGTTGCGGCCGTAAAATTGCATACAGTTTCGCGAGCCTTGTCCCTGCCCGTTGCGTCCGGTAATTCCACCATGTCTTCCGCCAGTTTTCTGATTGCCGATCCCAGTTCCGCCTTGCAGACCTTTTTGCGTATGGAATTGCAGGAGTTCGGCTTTGATTCCGCCTCCATCAAGACCGCCAGCACACCCGATGCCGCCCTGGAGGTCGGTCTGTCCCACAACCCCGATCTGCTGATCACCGACTGGTTTGCCAAAGAGGCCATGTCGGGGCCGGATCTGTACCTGCAGGTGGTGCAGGTGGCGCCCATGTGCCGCCTGGCCTTGATGGCTCAGGGGGTGACGCCGGAGCAGGAGCAGCAGGCCCAGGCCGAGGATGCCGTGTTTCTGCTGCCCAAGCCCTTCTCGGCCGAAACGGCGCGCAAGGCGCTGAAGCAGGGGCTGGAAACTCTGGCCAAGGACCACCCGGCCATTGCCCAACAGTTGCAGGCCCGTCAGCGCGGTGGGGCATTGGCGGCCACGCACCAGCCACCCCAGATCGTGATGCCCAAGCTGCACCACTACAAGCCCGGCGATGCGGTGGTGTACCGCAACCGCACGGAGCGGGTCCAGCACGTCATCCTGCGCCGCGGCGAGATGGTCATCCAGTTGCAGGGCGTACCCGGGATGATCGAAGCGGATCGCGTTCAGCCCTTGTAGAGGGTGACGGGTGCGCCAGATATGCGCGAAGCGCATATCTTGGTGATAAACAATCGTTTGCGGAAGCCGGGGTAAGCCACTACCATCGACCCCGAATTGATCCTTTTCACAACCGATATTTCAACCCAAGGAACCCCCATGGCCCACGCAGCATTCAATTGGCAAGACCCCTTTTTGCTGGACGCCCAGCTCAGCGACGACGAGCGCATGGTGCGCGATGCCGCCGCCGCCTATTGCCAGGACAAGCTGGCACCCCGCGTGACCCAGGCGTTTCGTGATGGCACGACCGACCCCGCCATCTTCCGCGAGATGGGCGAGTTGGGCCTGCTCGGCCCCACAATCCCCGAACAGTACGGCGGCCCCGGCCTGAATTACGTCGCGTATGGTCTGATCGCCCGCGAGGTGGAGCGGGTTGATTCCGGTTACCGCTCCATGATGAGCGTGCAGTCCTCCCTGGTCATGGTGCCGATCTTCGAATTCGGCACCGAAGCGCAGCGGAGTAAATACCTGCCCAAGCTGGCCACCGGTGAATGGATTGGCTGCTTCGGTCTGACCGAGCCCGACCACGGTTCCGACCCCGGCTCCATGGCCACCCGTGCCTACAAGGTGGCCGGCGGCTACAAGCTCACGGGATCCAAAATGTGGATATCCAACAGCCCGATTGCCGACGTGTTTGTCGTCTGGGCTAAGGAAGTGAGTGAGGGCGGCCAAGTCGGCCCGATCCGCGGCTTCGTGCTGGAAAAGGGCATGAAGGGTTTGAGCGCCCCCGCCATCCACGGCAAGGTCGGCCTGCGCGCTTCCATCACCGGCGAGATCGTCATGGACGCCGTGTTCTGCCCCGAAGAAAACGCCTTCCCCGAGGTGCGCGGCCTCAAAGGTCCGTTCACCTGCCTGAACAGTGCCCGCTACGGCATCGCCTGGGGTGCATTGGGTGCCGCCGAAGACTGCTGGCTGCGTGCCCGCCAGTACACCATGGACCGCAAGCAGTTCGGCAAGCCTCTGGCTGCCAACCAGTTGATCCAGAAAAAGCTGGCCGACATGCAGACCGAAATCTCCCTGGGCCTGCAGGGCTGCCTGCGGTTGGGGCGGATGAAGGACGAGGGCACGGCGTCGGTGGAAATTACCTCGATCCTGAAGCGCAACAGCTGTGGCAAGTCACTGGACATTGCCCGGCTGGCGCGGGACATGATGGGGGGCAATGGCATCTCCGATGAGTTCGGGGTGGCGCGGCATTTGGTCAATCTCGAAGTTGTTAATACGTATGAAGGGACGCATGACATCCATGCGCTGATTCTGGGACGGGCGCAGACGGGGATTGCGGCTTTTTAAGGTTCTTTGCCTTAGCAGGCGGCTTCCTCACTTTCCCCACTCTCCTGAAGGGAGTTGAGATATTCAAAGGGGTAGAGGCGCGATAAATCGAGATTTTCGGAAACTTTGGTCCACGTAGCGGGACAAGTTCACAAAAATCACTTTCTTGTCACGAAAATAGCGGGGCTTGGAGATTTCAGCCCAATTATCGGGAGCCGAAGCGGGCCAATCAGGGAACGAGCGTCCCACAGTCCCGCGAGTATTCCAAGAAGCGCTCCACCTTTGCGACCTTCACATCGATTGCCGCCATATCAGGCGTCGGATCAATAACCCCTTCGTCGTTGAGCATCTTCAGAATGGCATAGACGTCGTTCACTTCAACCATGATTCGCTGACGGTTGCTCAGGGACTGGCCAGGCTGGACCTCGTCAAGGCCGAAGCGCAGCGCCTTGCTGACCCGCCCAACGACTTCCGTGCATTCCTCGGCCAGGATATTGAGGAGGTGTTCGCGGCGGTTCATTGCAGCCCTTCCAGCAAGTAGCCGTTGATCTCGGCCAAGATCAAATCCCGCTCCTGTGGGTAAAGGGTGCCGTCCTGGTAGATCGGGAGATATGGGCGGGCCGGAATATTCTTTCCGGGGATCATGCTGTTTGCAGCGGTGGTTCCGCCAAACTGGTGCATCGCCGCATACAGCGCAGTGGCCTCGACGGTTAGCGCCGTTGGCGTCGCATTTTGGACGATCTGCTGGCGCAGGAATCCAGAGTCGATCAGCGGCTTCTTGCCGGCCAGCGCCCGGGCTCCCCTGGCGTTCAAGCTGCCGTCTTTCTTGCGGTTGCTCTTGACACCGGCCAAGCGGGTGGCGAGCATTTTCAGCGTGGTGGCGCTGTTGGCCTTCCAGGGCGTGCCGTCCGGTGCTGAACTGGTGTCAAACCGATGCTTGGTACGTTCAACTATGCCCTCACCGATGGCGTGGAACACGGGAGCCATGTTGTGCACGCGGGCGGACAACGACTGCAGAGCGGCCCTTGCGCCCTGGTCGTTCACTTCGACATTGAAAGATGACATGGTGTACCTTTTCCCTTAAAATTTGGGTTCTCGCACCCATCGACTCCCGGGCGTATGAACCGGTTTCGTTTTGGACGTATAGGTCGGGCGGGCGCGAGTTTTCTCTACCGGGCGGTCTTGATCGCCAGTGTCACCAGGGCCAAGGCCCTGTTTTTTTTGCCTGTTCGCGCCTCAAACACCGCCCGATAGGTCTCCCCAGCAATCACTTTCGTGGCCACCACGCGCTCATGCCCGTTCTCCGGCGTGCCAGGTCGAAGCCGGTCTGCGTTGTTCAGCACGTCGCCCAGGTTTGCAAAGTCATCGGCAGTCGCCGGTCGCTGGGAACCGCCATCCCATTCATGATGGGTATGAACATGGCGCACCGCGTCAGCCGGCAGCAGCACCATGTAGCCCTTCACGTCGGCGCCGATCTGCTCATTGACGGCCTGGTAATCCTCAACGAAACCCAGCCATAGCGGATCGGTGCGTGAACCATCGGCCAACACCTCGCGAACATAGTCCACTGGCGCCGACGAGGCGTTGATGTAGCGGTTCACGTCCACCGTCAGCGCCCGGGTGATCGCATCGGGGTAGTTGATCAGCTTGTCCTGCACCATCTGGCGCAGCGGCGTGTCCGTATTGGCACCTGGGGCGTAGTCAAAGCCCTTGTCGATCCCCACCTGGGCGCCGGTCTTCGGGTCGACCTTGTCCCAGCCCTCGGGCGGCTCGCCGAGGCCGGCCTGGACGCTGGCCAGGCCTTCCTTGCGGCTTACGGAAGTGATGCGGCATTGGCAACCCCAGCCGTTCGGTGCGAAGTGGGTCTTCCAGAACGGATGCTCGACTGGAAGGGTCACACCATGCCAGGCCAGATGCTCGGCACGCGGGTGCAACACGCTATCGCTGTGGATGTAGCGCCAGAACGGGTGGAGCTTGACCACCTCCGGGTCAGTCATCTGGCGATATCGCCCTGCCGCGTAGCTGGTGGCCATGTTCGTCTGAAAAATCACCCGCGTGCGCCATGCCTCGCCGGCCTTGGTGCCTTCACCAGTCCAGCCGGTCCATCCGTGCTTGGACACGATGTCCTTGAAGTCACGCTGGAAGGCTTTCAGGCCGGCGCCATCAGTGGCACGGTCGATGACTGCCTGGTGTAGATCGGCCAGCAGATCGGCCTTGGCCGCGCCGGCCACGATGAAGGCGCGATCGTGCGCACTGCGCTGAATATCATCCCAGCGCTCAGTGGGCAGGCGCAGCTTCTGGCGTAGGAAGTCGATCTGCGCCTGGAACGGTGTACCGAACCCGACATTCAAACTGCTGGTCTGATCGCTCACGGTCAAACCTCAGCCCGGGCGGCTTTCCAGCCCGCTAGGAAATCCTCCCATCGCCGCTGGAGGCCGTCAGAAGCAAATCCGCGCAGTGCACCAGTCCAGTGCTGTTTGAGCGATGTTTTTTGCCACGCGTCGCTAAATTCCTCGTCCTTCTTGATCTTCTTGACGAAGGCGGCTCGCGCTTCAAGTATCTGCGCGTCAGTCATGCTCCGCCTCAGATGCGTCCATACCCTTCAATTCAGCCAGCGCCATGGCGGCGGCCATCAACTTCACGAGCTGCTCGGTGTCCAGGCCGCCATAGGCCTGTGTGATGGCCTGCTGCAACTGGGTAACGTCCGTCGCGCCATCGACCAGATCCTGCAGCTTCCCGACCATGGCGGCCCATTCCGGCGCGCTGGATTGCATCAGCTCATCGGTGTCGGCCTTCGTTGGGTCGACGGGGTCGGCGGATGCGCCAGTTGCAGGCTCAGAAAAGTTGGCGCCCGGGTCGCCCGTGTTGGATTTCCCACCTGGTGGAGCGGATGCAACCTCCCAGTGCTCGCCATACTTGGCCTTCACGCCTTCGATCGTCATCTTGAAGCCCATGCTCGACACGTTCTTGTCGGTCTCGCTGGCGGCCTTGAGGTCTTCGGCCTTCTTGATGACGCGGTACACGCGGCAAGGGCTCAGCCCGTTGTAGTCGCAGAACCAAGCCAGCAAGGTGCTGTTGATGGTCTCACTCAACAGGTCGGAGTCGGCCTGCGACAGCTCCACGCGAACATCCTCGCGCTCATTGCTGGAGGCCGCCATGGCGCCGCCTCCTTTGCCGCGTGGCGACTGACCCAGCAGCACCTCCATGATCCAGTCATCCATGTACTCACACAGCGCCTGCTGGGTGGTAATGGAGCCGGTCAACTTGCTCTCCAGCAGCGCAATGTCCATGCCCTCGGGCGTCATCAAAACGCCGTCGTTATTCATGGCCTTTAGGGCTTCAAACAGCGTCGACTTCTCCTTTGCACCGGCATTCCGCGGATATTTGCCGTGCGGAGTTGGCGAGCCGAATCTGTCGTTGAGTTTGTTCCACGCCACGATGCCCTTGCGCTTGAAGAAAACGGGCCAATACAGCTGCAGACCCAACCCAGTTCCATACGGGTTGTCATCGCGCCGATTCACTCGGTGCACCATAAACTTTCGATCCGGTACCGGCTCACCGGTCAGCATGTTGGCGCGGGTCAGCAGATTGAGGGACGGTGGCGTGTTCTCACCCGCCTGAACATACACAAAGCGCCGTTGGTCGCGCATCAAAATACGGTCTGGAACGATCAGACCGTCCCGAACGGTCCAAACAATCTCGGATGGTACAAACCCGATCAGCAGGGCATTGAGCAGCTCCAGGCTCAGCGTGTCGAAGTTCAAGCGCTTGAGCATGCTGGAGACAATCTCCACATCCTTTGCGCCTGCCTCACCAGGCGCCGAGGACTCCACCTGCCAGGGCTTGCCAATGACGGCCAGGCCACGCTTTTGCATGCCGCTAAAGACCTTTCCATCGCGGATCAGGTCGTGATACAGGGCATAGGCCTGGCTACCGCCATTGCCGCGTTCCAGCAGCAGAGGGTCATTGGTACGAATAACCCCCATGTAGGCGGTCTCGAACGGATCGCGCAGGCGGCTGGCGAACTCGGTGTCAAGTTCGGGGGCCATGGTCGGTTTGGGTGTGGTGGACTTGGGGGCCATTACATAAATCCTTGTACGTCATAGCCGCGTGGCATGCCGCTGCTGGTGAATTCGATAGGGGCCGATGGGTTGGCCGCTGCGTGCTTGGCCAGAGCCAAAGCCCAAAAGTGGTCAGCGTGTCCGTCTTCCGATGACTCGGCAACGAAACGCACATTGCCGGCCGCAGTTACAACCTTTTGCACCTTGCGCAGGTCGGCGGTGATCGCTGGGTCATAGGGAATGCGCATGGCCCGGTCTTCCATGTCGCCGCGTACCGCATAGGCCATGGCTTCCTTCACCTGGGCCGTGAACGTGACTGCCTCCACGCGGTGCTCACCAAATTTGTCCTGGGCGTCATCTGCCCAGCCAATGCCCAGGCCAGTGGCATCAATGCAAGTGCGATCGCACAATTCAATCCAAGGCCAAATGATGGCCTCCTGGGCGCTCTTGCGCATGGCGCGCAAGGCTTCGACGTGCCGGGTGTACAGCACATCGCCAATCTGCTCAAACACCCAAATCACCGTCAAGTCATGCTTGCGACCGATGTCGATCCCACAGAACAACCGGCCGCCGCCTCGGAGCTTCCAGTCCATGCCGGAGCTGTATTGGCAGGCGTCGATCAGCGCGTATTCCAGGAACTTGGCATCGTCGTCAGCCGGGTTGCACATGTACTCTTGCTGGAACGACTCTTCATCAGCACAGCCTTTGCGGATGAAGTCAAAGTAGGCGGCCTCGTTCATGGCCTGGCGCTCATCGTCTGCCGGCAGCATCTGCTGCAGCTTGAACAGGAAACCTTGGTCCAGCGCGTCCTGCAGCGTCACACGGTGCAAGCTTATTTTCTTGGGGTTGCCCTTCTCACGCGCCTCGCGCACCAGCTGGTTGAAAAAGTTGTACGACCCCCGGTGCGTGCTGATCACCTCCATGTTTCCGCCCCAGGTAATACCTGGGTAGGCAATGGACCACAGCTTGCGTGGATCGGGGTGCAGGGCAAATTCGTCCAAGATGCGCCCGCCGCGCTTGCCCGCCTGGGCATCCGGGTTGCTGCTCATGGAGTGGATACGCTTGCCGCTGGCAAACTCAATCACGTAGGCGCTGATCCGGTCCTTGGGGTCCAGCACAATCTCACCCAGATCCTTGGCGGCCAGATTCATGATGCTCGCCCACATCTTGCAGTCTTCAATGAACAGGCGTGCCTGCAGGTCATCGCGGCTGCTCACCCACTGGTCGTTGCGGGCACCCTGTGCCGCAGTGCGTTCATCGGCCGCGTAGGCGGTAGACCAGCTCAGCCCGATCTGGCGCGACTTCTCCATCAGCTTCAGGCGTGAATCGTCCTGTATCCAGCGGCTTTGAAACGGTAGGAAGATACCCTCCCGGTTTGCCGGGATGATTTGGGCGTTGCCTTTGAATTTCATGGGCTGCCTACGTGATGCCAAGGGCCTCGCGGATAGCCCTCTTGGTCTCTTCGGTCACGCCGCCCTTGCTGCCCATGGCATCCAGCTTGGCGCGCTGCTCTTCCATCAGACGCTTGCGGGTTTCGTCTTCCACCTTCGCCTGGAACTGTTTCAGGTTCACGCTGGAGCGGGTCAGCGTGGCGATGTTCTTCGCGGCCGACGACAGCATGCCCACGCGCTCGCCCGGGTCCATGTCGGGGTCGTCTGCCTCCTGCAGCTGCAAGATCGCTTCAAACAGCTCGGTCTGGATCATCGCGGTCAACGCTTCGCTGCGGGCGTCCTGGTCGTCGCCGGCCTGTGCACGGATCAGCTTGGCTGCCTCGGTGCTGGCCTTGATCGCCGACAGGCGCCGGTCCAGCTTCTGGCCGTAGCGGTGCACGGCAGCGCGGCTCGGCAGCTCGCCCAACTGGGCCTGCTGCGGGAAGCGATTGCGCAGGTCGCCGATCAGCTCATCAAGTGTCAGGCGGCCCTCGGCCAGCTTGCCCTCGATATAGGCCTTGACGTCTGCAGGCAGGCGCGAAATGGTGGATTTGCGGCCCATGGGTTACCAGTACTTTTCCGGGCGTGCAATGCCTGGTTCGCAAGGCACCGTGTACTCGGCAACATCAACGCCGATGCGCGTCAGCTCGCAATGCCACCGGCCGTTCGGTTGCTTGTCAACCTTCACCAGCTCACGGTCGTGCAGGTAGTCCAACTCGCGGCGCAGCTCCAGCTCCGTGGCATCGGGATACTCACTGCGGGCGACCGATAGCACCAAGCCTTCATAGGCACCAATTGGGCGGGCATTGTTGAGCGTGAGCAGAATCAGCCAGCGCAGGCCCTCACGGCGAATGCGGGCATGGTCAATTTGTGGATGCATGGGTGCCTTCCTGGTTAAGAGAGTTTTGCGATGGCCCGAAGCTGGGCGTTTTCCAACTTGAGGCCCAGCCCATCAATCTTGTTTTCAAGGATGCTCTGGCCGCGTATGTAGTCCTCGCGCCGGACGTAATGGAGTGGGAGGTCCGCCTTGAGGGTGAGCAGCTCGCGCTCCACACGCTGCCACTGGGCGGCGTCCTGCTTATAGGCAGTGTCCAATGACGACAGCCGCAGATTGATCTGCTCGTAGTGGCCCTTGGCGCTGGCGTCCAGCGTCTCAAAGCGCGTCTTCAGATCGCTCTTGATGCTGCGCTCAAACAGCACGGCAATGACCTTGATCAGCGTTGCAATACAGCCCAGGATTGCAATGGCAATGGCGATCAGGTTGGCAATGTTCAGTTCAATGCTCATGGGGTGCGATCGCCAAGTGCGGGTGAAGTCGGAGCGGGCGGATTCGGATGCCAGTCAATCAAGGCGTCAAGCCGGCCTCGGCAGACCTCGTACTGCGCTCCTGCATCGATAGACCACCCGGCGATGTCGGCGTCCGAGGCGCTGATGTCTTGGTCGTCGGGATGGGCGGCAACGGCTGCACCCGCTGCAGGAGTGCTGCTGGAGGCCGAGGACATACCTGCGACGTGGAGCCCTGCGGAGCTGTTGAGCAAGCGCAGAGCAGGCACGCCAAGACAAGGGCGGCCAGTGGTAGCTTTGGCGATGGCATCGTGTTTCTCCCGAGAAAGTTGGTTGATTTGGTCCTCACGCTGCAGTAGCGTCTGGGTCAGTTCATCGCCACGGGCGTTGGCCACCTGCAGGCGGTTGATGGCGTCCTCACTGGCGCGCAGTAGTTGTCGAGTGCGATCGCGGTCAGCCTCGGCCAGTTTGACCAGAAGCGGCGCTTGCGCCGTGTGCCAGACAACACTGCCTGCCGCGACCAGGGCGGCGCCGGCCAGGATCAACTTGGGTAGGGTTAGGATGGAGCTGCTCATACGCCGGGCCCCCACGACAGGTAGAGCGGCTGCAGCACTTGGATGATGCGTTTGGGGTAGGCTCGGTTTTCTTTCCAGGCAGCGGCTGTCCGACCCGCGTTCACCTGGTCCACCGAGCCAAACCACACCAGCGGGTCGAGCCCCTTACCCGACGCCAGTGCCTTGTCGCGGTTCACCCACCCAAGGCCACCGTTGTAGGCGGACAGAGCAAAGGCAAAGCGGTTGCGGCCGTCAGCGCCGCGAACACGGTCATGCAGCCACTTGTCGTATCCCACCAAAGCCTGCAACGCCCAGACCGGATTGCGTGGCTGGCATTGATCGGCTGTCATGTTGTTGAGCTGGCACCACCACGTGGCTGTGGTGGGCATGAACTGCCCCATGCCCACTGCACCAACCTGACTCACGGCGGAAGGGTTCCAGCCGCTCTCCTGGTGCACCTGGGCAGCCAGCGCGGCAACTGGGGCATCCAGACCCCATTGGGAATGGGCGGTGCGTACCAGGTCTGCACGGTAGCGGGCGGCGTTCGATGGCACCTGTTGCGCGCATGCCTGCGAGAAAAATCCACCGAGAAACAGAACTATGGTCAGTCCGCCCCAAATGAAGAGCTTGACCGCAATCTCCCGCCAATCAACCGGAGGCAGCACTGCGTTGAAGGTCATGAAAATGACCAGCGCGACAAATACCCACTGTGGCCAATGCATCGTGATGGCCACGTTACGCCCCCAGACCCATGGTCAGCATCGCGCATCCGATGATGACTGCCCTGCGCAGCATGGACACGCCGGCCATCAGTAGCATCGTGCGATCCATCACATTGATGCTGGCCTCGTATTCACCCTTCTGCCCCAGCTTGATCGTCTCCTGTTCCACGTCCTCCTGCAGGAAGCCATCAGGCCGCGCATACGGAAAGATGGACCGGTCCAGCCAGTAACCAACCACGGCCGCAAGCGACACCAGGCTCAACTTGTACAGGCTCACAGGCAACTGGTGCGGGGCAATTGCCCACACGCAGGCCAGCAGCAACACCGTGATGAGAAACCAGCCGCTGAGGCGCGGCAGGCGCTTATGGAGTGGGGGCTTTGAAGTGTTCATGCCGCGACTGTGCCGCGCGCGCGCGAACTACGATAAATGAAGTGCTTCAGTTATTAGGCTGGTGCGCAAGCTCCGAAACTGGAAGCCTCCCGCTATGGCGAGGGCTTCCGCTGTTAGCCACGGCAAACAATCTGAAAGGTTCACCATGAAAAAATCGTTCCGGGGTTTCCTGAGTCTGGCGTTTGCATGTGCCATCGCGGTCGGCAGTTTGCTGGTGTCGTCCGTCGCCCATGTGGCGAAGACGGCCTACGTTACCTGTCGGGCCTTCAAAAACCTGTTGGTTGATGGCTTCATGGCCATGGCCACCAAGCAGCCTGCCCAGCCTGAAGCCGTTGCCTATGTGCGCGCCAAGGAATTTGTGCTGCGCATTGCCAAGCGCGAGCGCCCGGTGGTCACCCAGTCCTGGCGCATGTGCCCGAGCACATAGCCCATCCCGGTCTTTCTCCTGTCAATGACCGAAGAGCAAATCGCCATGGCGACCGCCTTGAGTGCGGTCACCTTTGCCCCGGGAATCGGGACCAAGCGATTTGCCAGAAATATGGGGCTCATGGTTGCCAATCAGCCCGACCGTGAACTGACACCAAAACAGGCTGAGTACTTGCGCACAGCGGTGATCCGCTTCAGACGCCAGATACCGCGTCACGTAGTTGAAACCGCCATACGCCTGAACCCGAGTAATTGAACATGAGCACAACAAGCACCCCCTCATCGTCTGACGCCAGCATTGAACAGGAGATCCAGCAGAAGGGCCTCACCGCTCCGCGCGTAACGCCCGACCGAATCGACCTACTCATGGAGCGAGTGCAGTTCACGTTCAATACCCTGGGAACCAGTACCTTCTATCATGCGTTTTTGGATGCAGAGTTCTACCTGGCAACCGGTCACTCGGCCTGCGTATCCAAGGAAAACTTCGATAAAGAACTTGGTCAGAAATTCGCCGTAGACAAGGCGCTCAGCGCCGCACGCGACAAGCTGTGGGAGCTAGAGGGCTACACGCTGCGTCAGCACCTGGCCGAAGAGTTGAGCCCATTTGATGCCGTTATCGGCATGTAGGTTCGCAAGTGGGCGGAAGCACTCAAATCCGCATCTGTTCGCCTGGATCGTCCGGTCTACTCCTCGGCGTTGATGACCCTCATTGAAATGATGGTCGAGTCCAATGCGGGACAAGTGGATGTGACGCTGGAAGGCATCAACTTTTCAGGTGAACCCGTGGGCGATTGGACCGTAAAGATTGAGCGCGTCCACAACGACCTGGAAGGTTGACGCGGATAAAAAAGACAGGGCGAATGCCCGGGGTGCGTCAACACCCTGGTCACCCGCCTCCGCCGTGGTTGAGCACGGCATTGACCGAAGACCGTGCTACCTGCCACAGCATGGGCACCCACCCGGGGCGGGGCCGAAATTTACTGCCGCCTGAGACTTCCTACCAAAATTAGGATCCGAACTCTCGCTGAGTGACTTGTGTAGCAAATCACGCACTTGTGCTGTCCCGTTGATGAACTTGTTCATCTCAGCCGCAGCGGCCGCTCTTTGGGTGTCGGTTAGCTCAAAAAAACCGTTTAAAACCAACCTTACTTTCGGGTCCATACCTGTCCTCCTTTAGAAATTTCCACAAATGTCACAACTTGAAGGCTCCATAGACGTCGGTTTGATGCCGCACGTTGCACAGGGCAGCCCCATATGTTGAAGACTAGCGCGCATAGCGAATCGCTTTTCCTTCGGCGTGATGTGCTGAGCCAGGTCGGCTTGCTCTTGTCGGCCGTCTTCTGCTTCCAGCTCAGCATGCATTTGAGGCGAAATATTCGGAGCGCTATTGGCCAGCTTTTCCCAAGAGTTGAAAAGACGAGTATTGGCAAGCATTGCAGACGTGGCATAGGAGTGCTGCTCATCCCAGCGTGCTACCAGAGACCAAACTGACATAACCAATTGCACCGTGCCAACGATGCCGGCCAGAGCAAGGATATAGGGGAGTATCTTTGGCATTGTTCCGAACGACAAAATCAGGCTCCCAACGACAACAGGGACAAGGATCCCGAGGAACGTAATCGCGTTGCGCTTCCATCGAAGTCCGAGTGCACGTTGTTCAAAAATCCTGTAGGTTCCGTAAGCGTAGAACGCCCGATCTCTGCAGTGCTTGGTTACATCAGTAGTTGCCATGTCGCGCTTTTCCTCCCTGGATTGCGTCTGCACTTCATCACATCCAACTTCGTCTTCTTCTTATGTTCGATCACCGTCAACCATTGGAGGTTGGCAGTTGTATCTGGTCCGCCACCACACAGCGGAACGATGTGATCCACCTCCCATCCCGGGCAGGCCCCGCGCTTGGCCCCGTTCACTGGGCATGGTTGTGAGCGCTTGAACTCAGCCACGGCCGCTTTGGAGCGCAGGATGCGGGCGTCTGCCGGTATCGCTATCGCGACTAGGAAGGCAAGGGCGAGCGCTTCAACGGGCTTCAGGAACATGAGAACGCGCCTGGCATAGCTTGACTACCGACAAGCTGCGGTAATACCTGCATTGCTCGCTTCCTGCACCTCCGGGTATTTTGAGTCGGTATGAAAGAGCGTCGACGCATTCTGGCTTGCCACAAAAGGAGTAAACCCTGCATAACCACCGTAGGAGTTCTTGCCGTTGACCTCTCCGCAAACAACCTTTCCCTCTAAATATCGAACGATACGAACGTTGCGAAACTTTGCACTGTCCGGGTCTTTCAGGATGGATGCAGTAGCCGTCTTTGCCTTTTCCATTACATCGTCCTCGGTGTTGGACTGCAAATAACTCTTCACGTCCTGGTAGTAGTCCGCTACTGTATACAACGACGCGTTTCTGAGCCTAACGATGGGGTCGTTGTAATTCTGACCGTTGTACGCGCACCCAGATAAACCGAGACACGGCAGAAAAGCTGTAAATAACAGCGTAGTGAACAGTTTCATTTTGATCCTCCCTAGTAAGAAATTCTTTTCGAAATCTTAGCGGTGTCGAGTCATGCTGCTGCTGGCAAGTCTTGCCCATTTAAACCTGTTACAGCCTCATCCAACACTGCATGCCTGACCCGCGTAGCAATGCGCTGTGGCCAGATGAATGCATAGAAGAAAAGTGACAGGCCGGCCGCATATGCCACGAGTCCCACCATGAACGCTGCTGATCGCATCACGTGTGTTTGAAAGGCTTGGTCAATGTAGTCTGTCCCATACACCCAGAGGCCCATCGAAAGGACTAACCATCCTAGCCAGCCGATCATGAGGTCAAGCCCACGCGAGTGGAACTCGAAGGCATCCGCTTGGCGGTTGTGCGACATTGCTCCCGAGTTCCAAACCCGCTTGAGTTCACGCACCGTGAAGCCATGGTCGTCCAGCAATGACTCAAGGTCGATCCGAGCCTCTTTGGAGCAATAGATGCCCGTTGCCTGATAGAACGCAGCCTGCATCTGCGACTCTGCAAGGCTGGTCAACGTTGGGTCTAAATGCAAGATGAAATTACCGTCCCCTGTTACTTGGACCGAACCCTGACCGCTGTTGTGTTGTTGAGGCTTGTTTTCTTCTTCGCTCACTTATCACTCCCTTCCTTTCATTAAAAAACTACTTTCGCCTGGGCATTACGAAATTGCCTGTCCCTTTGATTTGCACCGCACCAGGCGCTGAGTTGACCTGGTTGTTGTTGCCCATCGCCGGTGTTTGAGGCACGGGCTGCCCAGGCAGTCCTGCGGACAGTAGTGCAGCCGTCTGAATCAGATTCGCCTTAGCCTCGCGCGTGCAGCGGCGGTAGGTGTCCAACAGCATTTGCTCGTCTGGTGGCAGTTCTTTGCGCAATCGCTGAATGGCACTGACAACGACGTCTTGTTTGCCTGCGTTGACGCCCATGGCAATGTCCCGCGCGGCCATGGAGTCCTCTTCGTCCAAATCCATTTCCGCCACGCGTGTGGCACTGAGCTTGAGCTGCGTAAGCATGGCTCCCACCTGCTCGCCGCCAACGGAATTGAACATCTCACCAGTGCCAGTTGCCAGCCAGTGCGCATTCAGATTGAGCGTCTGAACCAAGCGGCGGGTTTCGTCGGGATCAAGCTTTTTTACCTTGCCAGACGTAAGGCTTTTCACTCTGTCCAGCGGGACACCAAGTACGTCGGCGAGGTCTTTTTGCTTGAGGCCGCAAACAGCCATCACCTCCTTCAAAAGTGAAGAAACAGGTGAAATATTCATATTTCCTTTACAGGTGGAATAATTCCACTACAATCACACCAACCCAATAAAAACCAATCAATTCGACAGCCGCGACAAGGAGCCGCCATGCAAATCGTCATCGATACCCAGCGCGCCAACGACATCAAGCACAAGCTGCGTCAGCGCAACACCACTCTCAAGCAATGGGCAGCAACCCACGGCTACGCCTACTACACCGTCAGCAATGTCATGCGCGGCGTCAACAAGGCCACTTTCGGCGCTGGCCGTGAAGTAGCAGAGAAGCTTCTCGCGCTGTGAAACCCACCGACCTAGTCAAACCCCATTAACACCAAATTAACACTTGGTCCCGTCGATCTTAACCCCATGAAAAACCCAGCCGGCGCCATTCCGCAGCTCACCTTGGCACAGGCCATTGAGCGCATCAACCACCTGCGCCCCATCGTCCAGCAGGCGCGAGACGACGCATTCCAAAAGTGCCCACCCGGCCTGACTGGCCTGGCCCAAGACTTGGCTCTGTACGACGACGGCATATTCAGCGCCGAACAGACCATCAAGTCCATGCGTGAGCGCCTTGGCATCGTGGTCACCCCCGAGTCCTTGGAGTTTGGCCAGTTACAGGCGGCTCTGTATCAGGGGCACTTCCACGGTAAAGCATTTGAGTCAGAACCTGGAGGGCAACATGGTCAGTAGCACCCTCCGCGTAAACGCAGGGCACGCGCGTTCCGGCAGGCTTGCGCAGCAGGTCGTCGCGGGCCAGCCACCAGCGTACGGCGCAGTGCTTCAGCAGCTCGGCATTGTCCGGCTTGCTCCTGGCGTTGGCCATCCAGATCACCAGGTTGGCGCCCTGCGCATTCAGCGCATGTCCCAGGTATTGATCAAGATCGCGCTCCAGTGCCTGGTGCACGGCCATGGTGTGCTCGCGCTTCGTGGTCAGCGCCTCAAAGCCCTGCCACAGCAGATCAGCACCAAAGCGCTGCGTAAAGGACTGGAAGGCAACGCCCAGCGCTTCTGGAACCGTCCAGCTCGTGGTTTCAGTGTGGTTTGGCATATCTGCGGCTCCCTGCTCAACGTGTTGCCCAAACTGTATCTGTCGTGTGTCGGCAGCACCAGTCCCAATCCGGCTATTTGTTTGGGAACCGTTTCTGCAACTTCCGGGGGGGCCTTCCAATGATCCGTCGCAATTGGAAGCGTTATCAGCCGCCCACTCTGCGTGATGCGCTGCAGGGCGACAAGGACTTTGCCCTTGAGCGCCATAACCTGAGCATTGAGCGCATCGCAGAGCGTATGGGCGAGGTCGACCATTGGTCCCTTTACAAGTGGATCGCCAACGGCCGCATGCCATTGGTGCTCTTGCCAGCGTACGAACATGCCTGCGGCATTGGTCTGGTGAAGCGCTGGATGGCCGCCAGCGACAACAAGCTGTTGGTGGACATGCCAATCGGACGCAAGGCCACCGGCGGCGACATGGTCGAGATCAACTCCGGCTTCGCCAGCGCCTTGCAACTGTTGACCGACTTCTACGCAACCAACGGAAGTAACCCAGCCGAGACCTTGGATGCCCTGCGCTTGCACCTGGAGCAGATGGCCTACCACCAACAAAACGTGGCGCAGTTTGCCACCCCCGAACTGGAGTTTTGAGAATGGACGAACAACACATTTCCTATGCCCTGGCAAAGCAGGTTCCAGATATGGCACGCGGCTTCACCGTTGGCACGGCGTATGGTGACATCGTCATTCCACCGGGCAAGTTGGCGAGGCACCTGCAGGCAAATATGGAGCGTGCTTTGGTGCGCGAACTGGGTCTGGTGGTAGCACAACGAACCAAGCGTTTCGCCGTCAAACCCATGACATACGCACAGTACTCTTCGGTGGTGAACGAACTGTTTGGCGGCACCAAAGCAAGCAAGAAAAAAGCAACCAATGGTGGCGTCGCATGAAGAGCAATCCGACCACCAACTACACCAACGAATCGCAGCAACGGCTGATCAAGCTGGTACTGGTGCTGTTTGGCGACGCAGTCAATGGCTATTCACCCAGTGCACTGGCCAAGACCATGGGCTGCTCGGCAGCCATTGTGACCCGCGACATGCACAACCTGGTCAAGGCCGGTGTTGCCGAGCGCGACGAAGCGACTGGCGCATGCCGACTGACCCCCCGGTTGCCGCAACAGGCAATCAAGGTCTGGACCTCTATTGACCGCGCTGAGCGCCGTCTTGAGGAGTCCAAACAACGTTTTTCCCGTAACCCCGACTGATGAAGGCACCTATGACCGCAGGACGCAAACCCAAAAAAGCTGACGTTGTTGATGTGATCGACCCCAGCCTTGACCAAACCAAGATTTCAGGAGCAATGGTGCAGATGCGCGCCGATGGCATTGCAGAGCGACAGGCACACGAAGCTGGAATATTTGACCTTGGCCGCCAAGTTGGCGGCATTCAAATGGCCCAAGTAACCCGTCAGTTTTCTGCCGTGGCAGAAATCAAGCTGTTCGCGGAAATCAAAGAATCCAATAAATTCAAAGAGTTAGCGATATTGCAGGCCGATGGAACTTCTGCCGTGGCAGAAAACATCGAAGACTTCTGCAGGATGGTCTTTGGCGTTGGCTACAAGGCCATGAACGAGGAAAGCCTGACATTGCGGGCACTTGGTGATGGTGCTTACGATGCAGCCAACCGACTCGGCCTCAACCGCAAACAACTTCGCCTGATTCGCAGTCTCCCCGATGCCCAGCGCACCGCCGTGGCAGAAGCCATCCAGGCGGAAGGCAAGGCGGAAGTGGTAGCCATCATTGAAGACCTGGCCGCGCAACTGGCGCAGGCCCAGGACGATGCCACCGATGCCAGAGAAGAAGTCAAGGCCAGAGAGGCCGTGATCGCCGACAAAAACGCGGCAGCAGACAAGTTGCGCGCCAAGCTCAAACGGGTGCAGGCTGCTCCACCTGACGTTGTTCTGGCGGAACTGCATAAAGAGGCAACTGATTTCATGCACGATGCCAACGGCTGTATCCATGGTGAGCTTCGCCAGGCTCTCATAGCGATCAAGAATCACGATGAGGAAGACCACAGTGTTTTCATGGCAGGACTGGTGGGTCAGATACAGGCAAACCTGAAAGCCCTGCGCGCCGAGTTCAATTTGCCGGACGTGAGCAGCGCGAAAGACCAGGAGCTGGCCGCCCAGGTGGTCCAGTGGGCACCCAAGAAGGCTGTGGCAACTGGGAAATGAAGCATGCCATCCATCAACGCCTCAAGCATTCAACGCCTGGTGCAAGTGGCTCAAGCCACATCTGCCCTGGGGCGTGGCACCAAGGGGGACATCGTGAACCAAGCTTGTAAAGAACTGGGCAAGTCGCGTGCCACGGTGTACCGCCAGTTGAAGAAGGTCAGCGTGCGGCCCCAACGCCGCCAGCGCAGCGATGCGGGCACGGTCAGCCTGGACAGAAAAGAGGCTGAACTGATCAGCGCCTTGCTGATGGAAAGCCACCGCAAGAATGCCAAGCGACTGCTGAGCATAGGCCGCGCAGTGCGCTTGCTGCGCACCAGTGGTCAGGTGCGGGCCGAATACATTGATGCAGCCTCCGGCGAGATCAGGCCATTGAGTGACAGCGCCATCAGCCGTGCCCTGCGCGTGCTGGGCTTGCATCCTGACCAGCTCCTGCAGCCGGCTCCCGCCATTGAATTGCGCAGTCTGCACCCAAACCATGTCTGGCAGATTGATGCGTCCCTGTGCGTGCTGTACTACCTGAACGCCCGTACGCCAAATGAGGCGGGCCTGCAGGTGATGCCACGCGAGCAGTTCTACAAGAACAAGCCTGCCAACCTGAAGCGCATTGAGGCCGACCGTGTGTGGCGCTATGTGGTGACAGACCACAACAGCGGCTCCATCTTCCTGCACTATGTGCTTGGTGCCGAGAGCGGAATCAACCTGGCGGAAAGCTTCATTGCCGCCATTCAGCAGCGCGATGACGACCCGTTCCACGGCGTTCCGTTGATCTTGATGATGGATATGGGCAGCGCCAACACCAGCGGCCTGTTCACCAACCTGGCGCGCCGCCTGGATGTGCAAACTATCGCCCACGCGCCCGGCAATGCCCGCGCCACCGGCCAGGTGGAAAAGACACAAGACATTGTGGAGCGCTACTTTGAAAGCGCCTTGAAGCTGGTGGCGCCAGTGGGCAGCCTGGAGGAACTGAACGACAACGCACGTTGCTGGTCCCGCTTCTTCAATGCCACCGAGGTCCACAGCCGCCACGGCCGCACGCGTACCCAGCAGTGGCTCAGCATTCAGGAGGAACAACTGCGGATTGCCCCACCGGTGGACCTGTGCCAGGACCTGCTCACGCACGAGCCTGAGCTGCGCGTGGTGTCGGACTTCTTGACAGTTTCGTTCAAGAGCCGCGAGGTTGACGTAAGCACCGTGCCGGGTGTCATGGTGGGTGAAAAACTGAAGGTCACCTACAACCCCTATGACGCCAACTGCGCCTGCATCATCGACATCGATGCAGATGGCCACGAGCTGCTGCACAGCGTGCCACTGGTGATCCGTGGTGAGGACGGCTTCCGCATCGACGGCGCCGCCGCAGTCATTGGCGAGGACTACAGAAGCTTGCCCGACACGCTGGCCGACACCAACCGCAAGCTGGTCAAGCGCATTGCCATGGATGCCAGTACGGACGAGGAAGCCGACGCCAAGCGCCGCGCCAAGACGGTGCCGTTTGGGGGCCGCATCAAGCCATTCAAGGAAATGCGGGAAACCGTGCTGCCCACCACATTACCCAAGCGGGGAACAGATTTGGTGCCCGCAGTGACCACCAGCAGCACACCGCTGCCGGTGCGCACCCTGACCCAGTTTGAAGCCGCACAAGCCCTGGTGGCCATGGGCCTGGAACTCAACTCCGAGCTGGTATCCACCCTGCGCAGCCTGTACCCCGATGGTGTGCCAGAGAACGAGCTGGAGGCCCTGCAGGCCCGCCTGACGGTGCGCACCGGACTGCGTGTTGTTGCTGGGGGTGGGGTATGACCGAAGTACTCGTCGCACGCAAGCTGACCCCAGACGCTGTACGCGTGATCCATGGGATGACGCTCGAAGGTAAGACAAAGAAGGAGATGTCGCGGGCAACTGGCCTTTCGACCGACACGATCAAACGTCTCCGATCAGGACGGTATCAAAGCATGGACGCGGCAACCCGCGCTGTCTGGCAAGAGTTGTTCGGGCCTGAAGAGGCCCAGCAAGGGGCTAATCCCCCGGGGGCTGGCGATCAGGGCGACAAGGGTGCAACACCCGGTGCCTCTCGGGTCGATCTACGCCCCAAATCCGGCTATTTCCCAGTAGCCAAAAAGTTGGCCCCGACGAGTTCGTACCTCGCCGGAGCCGATCCCCAAAGTCCCGTTACTGAAACTGAGAAGGAAGACAACATGTTACTGGTTTCCGAAGGCCTCAAGCCCGAGACCCGCAAGCACTTCAAACTGCCCCGCAATCCATTCGTGGATGACATACAAACACCGGCCGATGTCTTCCAGACCCCCTGCGTGCGCTACGTGCGCGCCGCTTTGATGGACTGTGCCAACCACCATGGCTTCATCGCAGTGGTGGGGGAAAGTGGCGCGGGCAAGAGCACGCTGGCCGAAGACCTGCAGGAGCGCATCCGTGCCGAAGGCAAGGACATCCTGATCATCAGGCCCTACGTCCTGGGCATGGAAGGCACTGATGACCGGGGCAAGACGCTCAAGTCCACGCAGATCGCCGAAGCCATCGGCACCGCACTGGACCCCAACATCGTCCTGCGGCTGTCCAGTGAGGCACGTTTCCGCCAGGTGCACGAGATGCTCAAGGCCAGCCGCAACGTGGGCCGCCACCATCTGCTGGTGATTGAAGAGGCGCACTGCCTGCCCCTGGCAACGCTCAAGCACTTGAAGCGCTTCCTGGAGCTGAAAGACGGCATGCAGCGCCTACTCGGCATTGCGCTGATCGGCCAGCCCGAGCTGCGCCAGCGCCTCTCCAGCCAGAATGCCGAGGTGCGCGAGGTGGCGCAGCGCTGCGAGGTGGTCACCCTGGACCCGCTGGACGCCGAGCTGGAGGGCTACCTGCAGCACAAGTTCTCGCGCTTTGATCTGAAGCTGGCCGACGTGTTTGAGCCCGATGCGTTCGACGCCATCCGCGCCCGCCTGATTCGCATGCCGCGCGGTGGCAAGCCCACCGATGCCACCAGCGCCTGCTACCCCCTGGTGGTCAACAACCTGGTGGCGCGTGCCATGAACGCCGCTGCCCGCGCCGCCTGGCCCAAGGTCACGGCCGACGTTGTTGCGGGGTGCTGATCATGCGCAGCTATCTGATCCAGATCACCATGGCTGACGGCTTAATCAGCGTGCTCAGAGGCCTGTACGAGGACGGCTTTGACGCAGTGATCAGCGCGATGGACACATTCCCGGAGGCCAAACGCATCAGCGCCTGGATTTCACCATGAGCAAGCGCTACCCCTATGCGCCTGGCGCGGTAGAGCACAGCACCCGCCAGAACCTGTTGCGCGACCTGGCGCTGGCTGTTGCCCTGATGGCGGTGTCCGGCCTGCTGGGCTTTGCTGTCGGCATGCTTCGGGGGTGCGCCCAGTGAGCCAGCAAGACATTGCCTGCCCGGTCTGCGGCACTGAGCTGACGCTGGCGCAACTGTTCAGCAGCGAAGACACCCAGCGTGCCTTCGCGCGGCTGGCCAGCGTCAGCATTCCGCTCGGCGCCCGGGTGCTGCAGTACTGCACCCTGTTCGCACCGCCCAAGACCCGCCTGACCGTGCCCAAGCAGGTCAAGCTGATCATGACCTTGCTGCCGGACCTGGAGCGCCAGGCCATCACGCACAAGGGCCGGGAGTGGACGGTGCCGCTGGCTCTGTGGGCACAAGCCATCGACCAGATGCTGACCGCCCGCGATATCGGCAAGCTGGACCTGCCCATGAAAGGCCACGGCTACCTGTACTCCATTCTGGTTGGCCTGTCCGACAAGGTGGAGGCCAGAGCCGAGGCCCAGAGCGAAGCCGCCGCGCGCACCGCCCCCCGCCAAGACACCGTCCAGGTGCGGGGTCAGGCACTGCCCGTCGGCGCCGCCCTGAGCAAGGTGTATGGCGATGTTGACCCGGCGCTGACCAAGCTGGACCGGGACGATGCCGCCCGGGCGCCCATGCCAGCAGCCCAGCGCCAGCACATCGCGGCCGTCCTGGCCGACGCCAGGCAGAAAGGCATTACGCCATGAAACGCGCGCGCATTGAGACCGACGCTGGCACCGAGATCCAGTGCGCCAAGTGCAAGGACTTCTGGCCGGAAGACCCGGAGTTCTATTTCTTCACGCCCAAGAAGGGCTACCACTCCTGGTGCAAGGCCTGCTACCGCGCAGACCCCAAGGTCTTGGCCAAGGTGCAGCGCGGCCTGAACAAGGCAGCCGCCCAACGCAACACAACCCGCAACACCCCATCCACTTCTACTGAAGGAATCACCAATGAACGCAACTGCAAACACTATCCCTCCTGGCTACTGGCAGGATGCCACGGGCAACCTGGTGCCAGTCGCCAAGATCAAGGACATTGACAAGGACCGCAGCAGGACAGTCACCGAGCTGTGCGAGCAGGCCAAAACGGAGAGCGCCCGACTGCTGGGCTTCAAGGTCACCTCTATGCAGGCCGTCAATGACTTCGTGGCTCGCAGCCTGGCCGAATATGAGGTGAAGCACGGCGGTGCCAAGGGCAACGTGACGCTGGTCTCCTTTGATGGTCGCTACAAGGTGATTCGCCAAGTGCAGCCCACCATCGTCTTTGATGAACGGCTGCAGGCCGCCAAGGCACTGATCGACGAATGCATCCAGAGCTGGAGCAAGGGCTCCAACGCCAACATCAAGGTGCTGGTGAATGATGCCTTTCAGGTCGACGCCGCAGGCAAGATCAGCACTGGCCGCGTGCTGGGCCTGCGCCGTTTGGAGATCACCGACGAGAAATGGCTGCGGGCAATGCAGGCGATCGGCGACAGCATGCGCGTGTCCAGCACCAAGCCATACATCCGGTTCTACGAGCGCGACGATGCCACGGGCGACTATGTATCCATCAACCTCGACGTGGCGGCAGCATGAGCACCAATGCCGCTCCAATCGATGATTCGGGTGACTTTACCCATGTATTCACTTCTGCCGCGACTACTGCCGCACCGGAAGGTATCGGCGCCAATTCGGTGTTCGCGCTGGGCAGCAAGCCCGCTGACAGCAAGCCGCAACGCAAGGTCAGGGCCTCCCCCCAGCGTGAGCGCCTGATCAAGACGCTGGAAGCATGCGGTGAGCTGAACACCGACGGCATCTCCGAGGCCATGGGCATTACCGTCCAGGCTGCTGCGGACTTGGCGTGGAAGACGGCTAAAGCGGAACTGATCGCCTACAGCGAGCGTGATGGTCGCAAGTTCTACCGGGCACGCACTCTCGCGGCAATCGGATTCCAGACATGGTTGGAGAAGAAGGGCAGTACACAAGCGGGGCCAATCACAAGCGCCAAACCCCGGCGTGGTGTGGCCTCACTGCCGGCAGCAAAAGTGGCAGAAGTCAAGTCGACAGCCAATTCTCTTCAGCACGGTGGCCAGCACTACAAGGGTCTGACCATTGAGCCATGGGACTACATCGCCGCCAACAAGATCGGCTTCCTGGAAGGGAATGCCATCAAGTATCTGACACGCTGGAAGGAAAAGAACGGCGTCGAAGACCTTTACAAGGCCCTGCACTACGTTCAGAAAGCCATTGAAGTAAACACCAACGGGGAGACAGTGAAATGATCAGCTTGGAGCAACTCGCAAAGCAGGCCTATCTGGCCTTCCAGGAGGAATTCCGTAACGCCACCGGTGTGACCACCGTTGCGTGGGAGTCCATGTCCAGCCACATGAAGGCCAGCTGGATCGCAGCGGCCAAGCAATGCCAGGAAACTCTGGCAACGGTGCACTGAGCCATGGCACGCCCCTGCAAGCTTCAGATCAACACCAAGGGCGCCTGGCGCGATGTGCTGTCCTTTGACATGGACAAGGTCGACGTCGAGGCGCTGCAGGCCGCAGCCGCCAACCTGGTCGTCATTGCCGACCCTGGCGGCAAGGCCGGCTTGCGCATATCCATCGCCGATGCGCACCAGACACCTCTGATCCGCTGGGATGCCGTGAAGGGCTGGGTGGACGCATGAGCAAGAACTACCTGGCTGCGATCCACATCGCCTTCAAGGCACTGGGCATCAGCAAGGAAGACGCCTGTGCGCTCAAGCAGTCGGTCACCGGCAAGGAAAGCGCTGCCGATATGACGGATCAGCAGCGCAAGCGGCTGCTGGCACGCCTGGCAGAGCTGCAGGCCGATGCAGCCACGGCCAAGGGCGAAAAGCCCGCATACACGCCCAAACGCCAGCCTGCAGCACATGTGGCCGCCGCCGACCTGGACGACCGCTGGGCCAAGGCGCGGGCACTGTGGGGGGCGCTGGCCGCAGCCGGCCATGTGCATACCGACACGGATGCGGCGTTGACGGCGTATGTAAAGCGCCAGACCCATATGGACCACTGGCGCTTCCTGAACGGTCACCAGGTCAACAGTGTGATTGAGGCGCTCAAGCGCTGGTGCCGTCGAGTGGGTGTTCCCACGGAGCCTATCCGCCAGGAGGCCCAGCATGGATAGTGGAGCGCAATTCGACCGCTTGATGGAGCCGCATGCCATGGCCGAGCGGCCAGACGTGAGCGACCTCGACGCGGAAGAAATTGCGCCCCTGGAGCGCTTGTTTGATCCGCTGATGCCCGACACCTGGCGCGACTTTGCGCTCAGCCATTACCTGACCCTGAAGGCCCTGTTCACCGGGCGCTACGGCGACGATGATCTGGCATCCCTATCCCTGGAGCTGACGAAAGGCATAGCGGCCGATCTGGGCGGCACACAGCCCTATATTCAGGCCGGCCGCGAGCTGCTGGCCAGCGCGCGTGCCAGGCGCGTCATTGAGCTGCGCAACCAGGGCAAAAGCTACCAGGAAGTGGCCATGCTGTGTGGCAAGATAACGGAGCGCCACGTGCGCCAGATTGAGGCCGCCTGGATACGCGAGCAGCGCGCTCTGCGCCAGGGACAACTCGACCTGTCATAGCCGTCGTCCACCGCGACGGTGAATAACTGAAACGCTTCAGTTACTCCCATGGAGGCTATCGCAAGAAACTTGCGACATGGCCTCAAAAGACCCCTCCGCAACGCTCACCAGTCTGCCCTCGCAGATTGAGATTTTCCGCGCCGGCCGCCACATTGATGACGCTGGCAACGTCCACAACTTCAGCGAAGCGGATGTGGCCGGGATCGTCGCTGGCTATGACCCCAGCGTGCGTGAGGCACCACTGACCATTGGTCACCCTGCAGGCGATCTTCCTGCCTACGGCTGGGTCAAGGGCTTGGTGGTCAACGCTGACGGCAAGCTGGCCATGGACACGCACCAGGTGCAGCCGCAGTTCGCCGAGATGGTCGACCGCAAGATGTTCAAGAAGCGGTCTTCGGCCTTTTACCGCCCCACGCATCCAAACAACCCCACGCCAGGCAAATGGTATTTGCGCCATGTCGCATTCCTGGGCGCGCAGCCGCCCGCCATTGCCGGCCTGGCCGATTTCGCCGAGGCAGACAGCGCCGATACGGTGAATTTTTCCGAACCACTTTTTAACCAGGAGCAACTCCGTATGAGCAAAGAACTGCAAGACCAATTGGTCGCTTCCCAAGCGCAAGCCGCTGCGGCTGATGCTGCGCGCACCAAAGCCGAGTCCGAAGCCGCTGATGCCCGCGCGCAATTGGCCCAGTTTGCCGAGGCCGCCAAGCGCGATCGCATTGCCGGCTTCACCAATTTCTGCGAGCAGCAGATCAAGGCCGGCACGCTGTTGCCCAAGGAAAAAGAAGCCGCCGTGGCCCTGATGTCCAGCCTGCACGATGCCAAGGAAGTGAGCTTTTCCGAAGGCGGTGCAACCAAGACCGTGTCCGCCGTGGACTTTGTCAAAGACCTGATCCAGCGCGCCAAGCCCACAGTGCAATTTGGCGAGCACGCCGCTGGCGGCGGAGATACCGGCATGGCCACCAAGGACATGAGCGATGCCGACGTGGACAAGCTGGCCAAGGCCCATGCCGCCAAGCACAACGTCAGCTACGCCGAAGCGGTGGGCGCCGTCACTGCCTTTACGAGCTGATCCAGTCCAGAAGCTGATCGCTCCCCTTAACCCCACCACCTGAAGGACTTACCACCATGATGACCGCCGCAGAGATTCGTCTGAAGCAAAACCCTATCCTCACCAGTTTGCTGCTCGGCCTCGGCCAAGGCACCATGGTGGCCGAGAAGCTGTTCCCCCGGTTGCCGCAAGCACTCAGCTCAGTGGCCTTGGCCCAGTTGGGCAATGAGCGCCTGAAGCGCTACAACCTGCGCCGTGCGCCTGGTGCGCCGACCAAACGCGTCGACATCAAGTACGACGGCAAGATCTACAGCGTTGCCCAGTACGCGGTGGAAGTTCCCATCCCGCGTGAGCTGATCCGTGAGGCCGACGAGAGCCGTAAGCTCAACGTGTCCAACCACCTGGACATCTCCCAGATCGCCATGGCAACCGCCAATGACATCCTGGGTCTGGACTACGAGCTGGAAGTGGCCGGCCTGGCTACCACCGTTGGCACCTATGCCGCTGGCCATGTCGTGGCACTGGCTGGTGCGACCAAGTGGAGTGCCGCCACCGGCACGCCCGTGACCGACATCCGCGCAGCCGCCAACACGATCCGCAAGAAGATCGGCAAGCGGCCCAACCGGCTGACCCTGTCGCCCGACGCCAAGCTGGCGCTGGAGACCAATGCCGAAGTCAAGACCTACCTGCCGGCGACTCAGCAAGGTGTGGCCACGTTGGATCAATTGGCCAAGATTCTCGAAGTTGACGAAGTGGTATGCGGCGATGCCGTATGGGTGGACAACACCGATACCGGCCAGGACGTGTGGGGCAACAACGCCGTGCTGGCCTATGTGCCCAAGATTGGCGGCGCAGGTAACACCATCAGCCTGGCTGAGCCTGGCTTTGGCTTCACCAACGTGATCGACGGACACCCGTTCGCCGAGACACCGTACTACGACAACGGCCTGAAGAGCTGGGTGTATGGCGCCACCTATGAGCGCCTGCCCAACGTGGCCTACAACACGGCCGCCTTCCTGTTCACCAACCCGAAATAACCCCCCTGAGCGAGTAGACCCCCGGGGCGTTGGCCCCGGGGCACTTACCCCGGACATTTGAAGGAAAGAGAACATGCCCAAATTCATTGCCAAGGTCACCGTGGTCATCATGGTCGAAGGCGTACGCACCGAGATTCAGCCTGGCCAGGAAGTGCCCGAGCTGAGCGACCACGACGCCCGGGAACTCAAGGCCTGCGGTGCCATTGAAGACCCCGATGAGACCGCCGCCCAGGAGAAAGGGGACGCCCGCGACAAGGCCAAGGCGGCTCGTGCCTTTGAGGCTGAGCGCAAGGCCGTGCAAGCGGCAACCCAGTCCACGGCGGCACCCGTCAAGACCGGCGGCAAGAAGTAACCACCCCGTTCATCCACCCCCCAATAGCAGGAGCCTTTCATGCCCTCTCAAAACAATTCTGGTCTGCAGTATCACAAAGAAGATGCGGTCACCGTGGTGGCCACCGCTGCTTTGGCTGCTAACCGCATCATTGCCTATGACGGTGCCTATTCCACAGCGGCCGGAGGCGTGCACGACGCGCAAGGCGTATCTGAAACCGCCGCCGCAGTGGGCGATGCCTTGTGCGTGGTGACCGAGTACTCGTTCCCGGTGGAATGCAGTGAAGCGGTCGCATTTGGTGACTACATCAAGCCCGCCATAGACGGCACCGGCCGTGGCGCCGTAGGCAGCCTGGCTGACCACTGTGGCCGCGCCCTGGGCGCCACCTCGGCGGCTGGCCAGTTGTTTGAGATGCAGATCGTCAAGCACTCGCACGCTTGATGAACCTGACCGGACGCTGATCCCATGACGTACGCCACCCAGGCAGACCTGATCGACCGCTTCGGCGAGTCAGAGCTGGCCCAGCTCACTGACCGTGTGAATGGTTCGACCATCGACACGGCTGCGCTGAGCCGCGCTCTGGCTGATGCCGATGCGGAGATCAACGGCTACCTGGCGGGGCGCTACGCACTGCCCTTGTCCACCACGCCTCCGATGCTCGTGCGCATGGCATCAGATATCGCCCGCTACAGCCTTTATGGCTCCGGAACACCGGACGTAGTCCGTCAGCGCTACGAGGACGTGGTGAGCCTGCTCAAGCGCTTGGCAGACGGCCAGGTAAAGCTGGACGCGCAGGAGACGGCAGCAGTGTCTGGCATTGACGTGGCATACCACTCGTTCACGCCGCGTGCGATCACTGACGACACCTTGCGGGGCTTCGCATGATCAACCCCGGCACCCTGGTTACCCGCCTCAAGGCCGAGCTGACCGGACTCAAGTTCGTTGGCGCAGCGGCCGAGTTTGACGCCGCTATCGACGGCAACCCGTCAACACCCAGCGCATACGTGATCCCCATGGCTGATGACGCCACTTCGGACATCGACACGCTCAGTTCCATCGAACAGGAAATCAGCCAGGTGTTTGCCGTGGTGCATGTGGTCAGCAACCGCGTTGACGCCAAGGGCGCCGCCGCTTTGAACGACCTGACCCAACTGCGCAACCGGCTGTTCACCGCGCTGATTGGCTGGGTGCCGGAAGCGGCCACCGGTGAGCCGATGCGCTTTCGCTCTGGACGGCTGTTGCGCCTGGATGACAACGGCCGCCTGTGGTGGATCGACCAATTCGTTTTGAACAACTCTTACTGGAGCAACTGACATGGCACCAAAGCCCTCTACCCAACCCGCCGACACCACGGCAACGTCTGGGAATGCCACGGCAAGCGGAGAAATCGCCCCTGTGGCCGCTTCTGCCGTACTGCCCGCCGCTACCCCCGCACGGACCCCTGAAATGGTGCCTGTGCCAGGTGGCGGCCAATGGGCCTGGAACGCTGACAAGCTGGACTGGGAAGACAAGAACCCCAAGCCAGCTACGCCGGCCGATCCACTTACAGCCCAGGCGCAAACGGCCTAAGCGCCCTCGCTAAAGCATTTCCAACAGACCAGCACGGAGCCATTCACCATGTCCACCCGCTTTATCAAAAAGACCGTCATTCTTGCCGCACTGGAGGCCACAGTCGGTATCGATGCCGTCCCCACCGGAGCCCTCAACGCCCTGAAGGTGTTTGACATGTCCATCACTCCGGTGGAGGCCAAGGAAATCAAGATCGAATATGTCACGGCATGGTTGGGCTCCAGCGAAACCTTGGTGGGCGCAATCTTCTCCAAGTGCAGTTTTTCCGTGTCACTTTCGGGATCGGGTGATGCAGCCGTTGCGCCTGCCTGGGCTCCGCTGCTGCTGGCCTGCGGGTTCTCGGAGTTGACGGGGTTGACCATGCCGGCGCGTATTGAGTACCTGCCGGCGACCGATGCCTTGAAATCACTATCGATCTATTGGTATGACGATGGTGTCCTGCACAAGATGCTGGGCTCTTTTGGGAGCGTCGAGCTGTCCGCCATGGTCGGGGCGGCGCCCAAGCTCAAGTTTGACTTCACCGGCATCCCCGTTCCTGCTACAGCCGCAGCGAATGCAACCGGTGTGCTGACCGCCTGGAAGCCGCCAGTACCCATCCGCAAACAGAACGTTGTGGACATCAAGCTGGGCGTGGCATACGCCGCCGGGGCGTTGACGGGCGGAACACCCTACAACACCACGGGCCTGACATTGAGCAGCGGCAACAAGGTCGACGCGGACGAATTCTTGTCGGGCGACGAAGTTGGCATCAGCGACCGGGAGATCACCGGCTCTACCAGTATCAAGGTGTCGGCCGCCGAAGAGGTTGCCCTTCTTGACATGGTCGGAGCCGGAACGATTCAGACCATGGGTTTTGAGATTGGTAAGACCGCTGGCAACCGAATCATACTTTTTGCCCCAGCGCACCGGTTCAAGAGCCACAAGAAGGCAGAAAAAAATGGCAAGCGTCTGGCCGAAATGGGGTTCAAGTTGAACCCTGTGAACGGCAATGACGAGCTGCGCCTCGTCTGCCTGTAACTGACCCAGTTCAATCACCAAGCCAACACATCAATACCACCATGTCCCAATTCACCCTATCCATTGACGAAAACCCCGAGATCGAAGTGCCTGTCAACTTCACGCTCAAACAAGGCGGCGTTGACAAGAAGCACGCTTTCACGATCCTGGCGACTCGCATTTCGCCCGAGGAACAGGACGAGCATATGAAGGCGGTCGAGTTCAACTACCGCCAAGGGCTGTTGTCCATGGGTGTGATTACCGGTTGGAAGAATCAGCGCCTTGTCTTGGATGCGGACAAGAAGCCGGCCGAGTTCAGTCCAGAAGCACTGGACTGCATGCTGGGCGCACCCGGCGTGGCTGGGGCGATCTACATCTCCTACGTGAAGGAGTCCAACGCCAAGCTAAAAAACTGAGACAGGTCGCGCGCCTTCAGGCGCTCGGCCTGCTGAAAAGTAGGGACGACGAGGCGGACGAGTCGACCGATTCATTTGATTCAGCCGCCGCAGCGCATGGGCTGCAAATATGCGATGAGGACGAGGACGTCGAAATGGAGCAGGAGGAGAAGTTTTACCTCTGGCCATGCAATCTTCCGACGTTCAACCTCTGGCAGCGGATTCAGACGCAATGGCGTGTTAGCGGATTGGGTGAACGCAGCGGCCTGGACTATGACAGTGTGATCAGCTACATGCGCAAGGTGGCCCGCATCAAGAACAAGGAATTTCAGGAAATGTTCTCAGGTCTGCAGGCTATGGAATCCGCCACACTTATGGCCCTCGCCGAAAAGAGGCCTGACTGATGGCAAACGAAGTCAAATTCACGTTGGCGATGGATGGCGGGCAGGTGGTGTCCGCAACCATTGATGGAATCACGCATCGCTTCAATGCAATGGGTGATGGAGCCAAAGGCGCTGGCGACAAGGCAGCCAGCGGCGTCGACGCCATTCGCCAGAAGCTGGAGCAGATGCAGTCCACGGCAGTGGCCGTGGCCCAAACGCTGGCTGGCGTGTTCGTGGTGGACAAGATCATCGGCATGGCCAAGGAAATGGCCATGCTCAACGCCCGCTATGAGACGCTGGGCGTGGCCATGCGGGTGGTGGGCCAGAACGCTGGCTATACCGGCGCACAGATGGACATGGCGGCATCTGGCATGCAGGCCATGGGTATCAGCATGGTGGAGTCGCGCCAGCAGGCCATGCGCCTGGTGCAAGCCCATATTGACCTAGCCAACGCACAGAAGCTGGCGCGCATTGCCCAGGATGCTGCCGTGATCGGCAACATGAATTCAAGCGATGCGTTTGCCGCCATGATCCACGGCATCAGCACCGGACAGACCGACGTGCTGCGCACCATTGGACTGAACGTGAGCATGGAGCAGTCGTACAAGGCCATGGCCGACACGCTGCATAAGCATGTCGATGCTCTAACACAGAACGAGCGTACCCAAGGCGTGCTGAACTCGGTCATGAAAGCGGGCGCCGACATTGCGGGCACGTATGAAGCCGCCATGGACACGGCCGGCAAGCAACTCAACAGCATGAAGCGCTACACCGAAGACCTGAAGACGGTTCAGGGCGAGGTCTTCAATGAAGTGTTGACCGTTGCGGTAATGGCCTATACCAGCCATCTGAAGGAGTCCAATGCCGAGGCGCGGGCGCTTGCTGCCAATGGCGAACTCAAGGCCTGGGGCATGGAGTTGGCACAGGTGTTCGTGGGCGTGGCCAACGCGGTCGACAACATGCTGACCGGCGTGAAGATGGTGGGCAACTGGGCAGCGCAGCGAAGCGTGGCCGGAGACATCACTGAAGAGTACCAACGGAAACTGGATAAGCTGGGCAATGCCCCCGATGTCTGGAAACAGCGCGGCGAGTTGGTTGCTAAGCGCGATGCTGAGATCAAGGCATCACTGGCATTGCTGGATGAGGCAAACGTCGAGCTTGGTGCGCGGGCTGATCGGTTTCAAAAGGCCTTTGATGCCAGGCAGCAGGCCATGGCAGACACGGCCGCCAAGGGTGCAGCAGCAGTCGCTGACAAGCTCAAGCAGACCCAAGACGCAATCATCAATTACACACAGATGCTGGAGACCGGGCAAATCACACAAGCCCAGTACCTGAAGGGGGTAGCGCTCATTCAACAAGCTATGAATGGCGATAACCACAAGTTCGGAGACACCACACCAGCGCCCAAAGCGCAAGCGCTGACCGAGTATGAACGCCTTATCAAAAGCATCAAAGAAAAGATCGCTACCAACAAGCTCGACCTGGACACGCAGGCGGCACTGACAGCCGGTGAAAAAGATCGGGCAAAAATTCAGGCGGATCTGGCCGACAAAACACTGAAGTTGACTGGCGAGCAGAAGAAGAAAGTAATGGCACTGCTGGATGAGCAGGTTTCCGGAGAGAAAGCACTTGAAGCCGACAAAGCTGCGACCAAGCAACTGATCGCCGACGCCGCAGCCCGCCAGGCCGCACGCACCAAGGAATACGATGGCATCAATGCTTACATTGAGGCCCAGACCGAGGGGTACAACAAGGCGGTGCAGGCATCCAAGGCCGCTCTGAAAGCCGCCCAGGAGCAGTTTGATCAATACGGCAAAAGTAAGAGCCAGATTGCTGAAGTAACTTTGCTGACACTGCAGTCCGCACAGGCAAAGGTACGTGAAGGCTCGGAAGGCTACGAGTCTCTGCAAAAGCAGATCGACAGCCAGCGCCAACTGATCCAGGTACTCAGAAATACCGAGGGGCTGGAAGCCCAGAAGGACATGTGGGTCTCCATCGAAGGTGCCGCACACACTACCTTCACCAACATCCTGCAGGGTGGCAATGATTTAGCAATCCGCCTGCGTGAGTCTCTGAAGGCTGGTTTCTTCGACTGGCTGTACCAGATGACGCTCAAGCGTTGGCTCTTCAGCGCGTCGACGTCCTTGAGCGGCAGCGCGGTGGCCAACGCGGCCATGCCTGGTATGGCCAGCAACGCGGCATCCCTGTACAGCGTGGGGTCCAGCGTGGCGACGGTGGGCGGTCAATACCTCTCCGGGACCATGTCCGGTGCAAATGCAGCCGGAACTATTGCGGCCAATGCAACGGGCACGGGTATCGATGGACTGCTGGCCACCAATGGTGCATTTGGTACCGCCGCAGGATCTGGAGCTGCGGCTGCAACTGCAGGGGCTGAAGCCGGCGCCGCAGCCGCAACGGCCGGGGCCGAGGCCGGCGCCAGCGGCGTGTTGGCTGCCATACCAGGTTGGGGCTGGGCGGCGCTGGGTACGGTTGCACTGCTGGGGATTTTTGGCGGCGACAAGGGATGGATGAGGTCCACCGGTGAATCGACCATGCAGTTTGACCAGGCCGGCAACACGACAAGCGCCACGCCACACCGTTACACCGACGTGGACAACTCGGGTGCGGATCAGGCCGTAAAGGCCATGAATCGCTCCTACATGGACACTGCCAAGAGCCTGGGCATCGGGACCGTGGCCACCGAGTTCGGCTTTGGTGGCTCTACCAACAGTGACGGCCTCAACCGGTATCGGACCGGCTTGAACATTGGCGGCAAGAACGTGTACGACAGCGGCGAGCAGCATGCTGACCCAGGTGCCGTGCAGCTCGCAGCCAGCCAGGCCGTGCTGACGGCCCTGCAGTCGTCGGAGCTGCCCAAGTGGATGCAGGGCGTGTTTGACGGCATCGACGCATCCAAGCTCGACCAGAACGGTGTGAATGCCGCCATCAAGTCGGCACAAGACTTGAAGAGCGCGTATGAGGTGTTGGGCGCTGTGCCAGGACTCAATTTGACCGGCCTCAGCTACCAGACATTGAACGGGGTCAAGGATGCCTTTGGTGGCGTCGACAAGATGAATCAGGCGGTTTCGGCCTACGTCGCGTCCATGTACAGCGATTCCGAAAAGGCCGCCCATGCAAACGACGCGCTTACCTCCAGCTGGTCCAAGCTGGAGCCCGAGTTGGCCAAGCTTGGGCACTCCATCCCTACGACCGAGGCCGAATTCAAGGCCCTGGTGTCCAGCATCGATGTGACAACCGTGAGCGGCCAGAACCTGCTTGCATCCGTACTGGCCCTGGCCCCCGCATTTGACGCCTCGGCACAGGCCGCCCGCGCCGCTGCCAGCAACATGCTGTCGGCGATCCAGAACTGGGGTACCTCGTCAGACGTGCGCGCGTTTCAGGCGCAAATGCTGCAGAAGAACCTGGCCGACTCGGGTCTGAGCCTGAGCATGGATCAGATCATGGGCGCCACGCAAAAGAGCGCGCTGGAATACTACAACTCGTTGGACCCCAATTCGGCCGCGGCCCAGGCGCTGCTGAAGTACCAGCAGGACATTTTTACCTTCGTAGGGGGCAAGAGTGCCTCTAGCAATGAAGGGGCTTCCAAATCGGCCGCTTCAGGTGGTGGCAGCAGTGGGTCCAGTGCTGCCGGCGGTGGTTCCGGTAGTAGTGGGTCAACGGCAACTGACAGCGCTCTGTCTTCCTGGCAGCGCGCCACCGATTCCATCGTGCAGACCATGAAGGATCTGCGTCAAACCCTGATCGAATCCAGCCCGAGCAGCTTCGCCCAGTTGCAGGCGCAGTTCGCCACGGATGTTGCCTCTTCCGAGGCAGGAAGTTTGACCGCGTACCAGGGTCTCCCTGATCTGGCCAAGAAGCTTGTGGACGCCCAGAAGGCACAGAGCGGATCAGCACTGGAGCAGTCCATGTTCGCGGCAAACGTGCTGGCTACGCTTGGAAGAGTGAGCGCATCGGTTAGCGCAGCATCAAGTAAGCCGGCCGTGAGCGCAGCGGCGATCAGCCAGTCCGCTGCCGGTGGCAGTACTAACGTGATGTACGAGGACAAGACTCTTGCATGGCTCGCCTCGCAGAACTTCAGCGGTCAGGCTGCCAATGGCTACGATGGCTATGAGTATGCCAACGGGGCGTGGCAACCCATTGGGATGCCGCAAAACGGCTCCATGATGCCGGACGGGCAGCACACAGTTGATCGCAACCCAGAAACGGGTGCGATGCAGCTCAAGAATCTCGATGGATCATGGGTTCCCTACGTCCCGAAGTTCGCGGGCGGTGGCTCCCATGCAGGCGGCTGGGCCATGGTCGGCGAGGAAGGCCCCGAGCTGGCCTACCTGCCACCTGCGCGCATCTACACAGCGCCACAGACGCGCTCCATGTTGTCGAATGCTGGTGGCAGTGGTGGAGACGGCGAAATCCTGACGGAGCTGCGCTCCCACGCGGATCGCCTGGATGCCATAGAGGCCAATACCGAGGCTACTGCCATCTATGGCGCTGCCGTGGCACGGATGCTGTCGCGAGTTATTCCCGATGATGAGGATGCGATCGCGGTCAAGTTGGTTATGACCAAGGGCGAGTTCGTTCCAGTGAGGGCCGTATGACCAAAGATGCAGGGTTTCGCATCGTCAAACCGCACGCTTTCACGGACGCCATCCTATCCAGCATTTCCGTGTTTGAAGTGGCGCCAGCCGCTTACGCGCCAGCAACGCCCTATGCACTTGGCGCTTTCGCGTCAGTTGCCGGAGCCTTGGGCCTGATCACGGTTTTCAAGAGCAAGCAGGCTGCCAACTCGGGGCATGATCCTGCCACTTCTCCCACCTGGTGGGAGGCGGTTTGCACGCTGTACCAGGCCTACTCATCTTCGGTGCCCTATGCCTTGAATGAAATGGTTCAGGACAACACCACGCATCTGGTCTACAAGTCTGCAGTAGCGGCGAACCAGGGCAACGCGCTCTTAGACTCGACCAAGTGGTCAGTGGTAGGTGCGACCAACGCACGCGCTGCGTTTGATGACGTAGTGGGGACGGCAACAAGTGGGGCATCGCCGCTGACCACCGTGTTTAGGCCGGGTAGCACCGATGGTCTCATCTTGATGGATGCGGTGGCGCGCACCGGTAGCGTGGTGATGCGTGACTACCCCGGCGGCACGGTGGTCTTCAACCGGTCTCTGGACTTCGACGCCACCCGCATCGAATCGGTGTACGACTGGTTTTTTTCCGAGCCGGAATTTCTCACCGGCGTGATGCTGACGGACCTGCCGGCCCAGTACCCCTCCTGCGAGCTGACCGTGACGCTGAACACTACGAGCGGTGATGCCGCAGCCGGCGTGATCAAGCCAGGGCGCGTCACCGAGCTGGGCCAGACCCGCCTGGGGGCCAAAGTGGGTATCCAGAGCCGAACCAAGCTCAATGAAAACGACTACGGCGACCTGGTCATCGTGCGCCGGCCCAGCAGCAAGAAGGGCAGTTTTACCGTAACCACGGACAAGAGCCGATTCAATTACATCTACCGCGCGCTGCGGGCGCTCGACGGCATTCTGTGTGCCTACATTCCGACCGGTGTTGAAGACCTAGGAGAGGCGGCCATGTACGGCCTGTTTAGTGATTTCTACATCGTCATCGAGCAAAAGAAAAAGCATGTCTGCTCGCTCGAAATCAAAGGAGGTATCTGATGCCACCCATCACACCACTACGCACCCTGGATCGAACTGCCTCGACCTTCAAAGCGGACTGTGACGTCTTCTTTGGCAGCGAAATGCACACGTTCAGTGTGGAGGCTGAGGCGGCGCGCCTAGAGGTCATAGCCAAGGAAGCTAGCGCGGTCGCTGCGGCCGGGACTGCTACTACCAAGGCGGATCTAGCTATCGCCGCTGCAGGTGCAGCAATCAATGCGCCCAACACCAGCGCCACCAGCACCACGTCCATGACGAACGGAACGGTCTCCCAGGCATTCACGTTGGTGGAGACTGGCAAAGCGTTTGCTGTCGGCCAGTGGGTCACGCGGACAGATACCGGAGCGCCCACGACAAATTGGTCGGCGGGTGTCATTACGGCTTTTAACGCAAGTACCGGAGCGATTACGGTTAACTTCACAGTAGCCGTGGGGTCTGGCACCAGCATCACCTGGGGCGTGTCTGCGTCCTCTCCGGTGCAGGCCAAGGATGTACCGAATGGTGTTCCCGGTTTGACCTCGTACAAGATCAACATGGTCAACGTAGCGGGAACCTATACCAGCTACCAGACCAACACCAATACGGCCAGCCGCACCTACACCTGGCAGGACCGCGATGGTACGGTTGCGGACCTGAATGGAATGCAGGTGTTCAGCGGTGCGCAGCGCGGATTGCCCTATGCGTTGACAGACGCGGCAACCATTGCGCTGGACCTGTCATTGGGTAACACCTATGAGGTGACCTTGGGCGGAAACCGCACACTGGCGGTACCAATCAATGGCGCGGCTGGTCAACAGGGCATCATTGACATTTACCAAGACAACACGGGATCGCGCACGCTGGCATTGTCGTGGTTCTGGTCATGGTTCGGTGGTTCGATTGGCCAGTTGTCTACGTCCGCGTATGCGCATGACGTTGCGGCCTACGCGATTCACGCATTCAAGAGTGCCACGGCGACAATGACCATTGCCACACCATGCGTGGTTACGGTGCCTTCCCATGGGCTCAAGTCGGGCCACAAATGCCAGATGACGACGACTGGTGCGCTGCCTACCGGCTTGGCGGCATCCACAACGTATTGGGTGCATGTGATTGACGCCAACACGTTCCACCTGTCTACATCACTAGTCAACTGCAGGGCGGGTACCTACATCGCTACCAGCGGTTCGCAATCGGGCGTGCATTCGTTCATTGGCGGCAAGGGTACGCTTTCCTACGGGAAGGACTCGCAATGAGCGTCATTGGTCGTGCTGCGCCATTTCTTGTTGGGGGAAAGTCAATCCTTTTGATTGACGCGCTGATCGTTGCTGGCGGGGGTTCTGGTGGATCGGGGTTTGACGGCGGCGGTGGGGGTTGTGGTGGGGTAAAGCCACTCACTGCATACCAACCGTCTGGACCGACTATCACAGGGACGGTTGGCGACGGCGGTGCTAGCCCCGGAGCCGTTACATCCGTTGGCAATAACGGTGGCAATTCATCGCTCGACGGAAACACCGCAATAGGTGGTGGGGGCGGCGCTTCCCCTTTGACTGTCGGTAATTCTGGAGGTTCTGGCGGAGGAGGCGCGGGGGATGTGTCTAATAGCCGTCCCGGTGGTTCCGCAACAGCTGGTCAAGGGAATGTTGGCGGAAATGGCTCAGCCAATTGGACTGGCGGTGGAGGGGGTGGCGCTGGCGGCCCTGGTGGAACGTATTCAAGCCCCATCTGTGGCCCTGGCGGACCCGGTATTTCTTCTTCAATCACCGGGTCGCCTCAAAATTATGGCGGCGGCGGCGGCGGTGGCGCAGGGGACGGCTCATCGACCAAAGGCCCAGGTGGCCTTGGTGGTGGCGGTGCAGGCGCTGACGAATTTGGATCGCCAACTCCGACGGCAGGGTCTCCTAACACAGGCGGCGGTGGCGGCGGCGCAGGCAATAGCGTGACTGTGACGGCTGGCGCCCCTGGCGGCTCCGGCATCGTTGTCGTTCGCTACCCCAATACCTACCCGGCTGCATCCGCGACAACAGGTTCTCCAACCTATTCCAACACGGGCGGATACCACATCTACCAATTCAAGACGGTTGGACCGTTCTCCATCACTTTCTAAAGGAACTTTCCCATGTGGATCAATGAAAAAGGCGAGCGGGTTGTGGACAGCGACGCCTACATCGCGCCCGATGGCACTCAATACCCCGCCAACCGCCCAAAGTCCGAGATTCCGGGCCTGACGCAAGTCGCTGACCCGGCACCAGTCCCTCCGACACCGGCTGAAATCTCTGCGGCAATGGATAAGCTGTTCGACACAACAGCGCAAGCCAAGCACTACGACAGCCGCATCACTTGCGCTATGCGGGCTGGCTACCCCGGCCCGTTCCACGCAGAGGGTGTTGCGTTCGCCACTTGGATGGATTCGCAGAACGCAAAGGCATACGCCATGCTGGCCGAAGTGCAGGCCGGTACACGCGAGATGCCTGCGACGGTGGATGCCGCGCTGGCACTCCTTGACCCCATGGTGTGGCCGTGACCAGCGCTGCAATCATCGTCGGCGTACTGGCCTTGAGCCTGTGGCTGCTGTGGATTTTCTTCCTGGCTGTCATGAACCTCAAGCGGGCCAAGGAAGCCGGGAAGCTCACACGCGCAGCCCTGATCTTTGGCACCCCGGCGCTGTGGATCGGCTACCTGCTGGACGCCTTTGTCAACGCAACGCTGATGACCATCCTCCTGCTGGAGATGCCGCGCTGGCCGCACGAAACGCTGGTCACTGACCGGCTGATCCGGCACCACAAGGAAAGCCAAGGATGGCGGCTCAAGGTGGTGCTGTGGTTTGAGCCGCTGCTCGACCCCTACGACCCGAGCGGAGACCATATTTAGGGCGAGTGGCGCCAGGTCCACTGACGGTAAGCTCTGGCGTTTTCGTGCTGCATAATTTCCTTGTGCATCACGAAACAAGATGAATGCCCCAAATATCTCGCAGATCAGCGCTCAAATATCGCGGCGCGCTTCACTCTCCCCCCGCCCTCTCGCCCCGCCGGGCGAGAGGGGGCCTTAACAGCCGATTTGGCCGCGTGTTTGAAGGTGGCACGTTCAACGTGAGAGATGGGACAAATCAGGTGTTGGCCATTGCGCGTGTACGTCCCACCTTCATAAACAAGGCCAAATAGGGCTGTTCGGCCCCCTCTCTCGCCCCAGTGGGGGCGAGAGAGGGCGGGGGGAGTGAGGGGGGCGGTGAGGAAGCCCCGCAGGGAAGCACATCCCCGAGCAAGCGACAACACAATCAACAAACCATGACCCAAGCAGACCAAACCAACCAAGGCGCAATCCCCCACATCAAGGTCCTGGACCTCTCCAGGGTGTTGGCCGGCCCCTGGTGCACCCAGATGCTGGCCGACCTCGGCGCCGATGTCATCAAGGTGGAAAAACCCGGTGACGGCGACGACACCCGCCACTGGGGCCCTCCGTTCCTGCAAGACGCCCAGGGCAACGCCACCGAACACGCAACCTACTTCACCGCCTGCAACCGCAACAAGCGCTCCGTCACCATCGACATGGCCCAGCCGGAAGGCCAGGCGCTGATCCGACAGATGGCGCTGCAAAGCGACGTGCTGGTGGAGAACTTCAAGGTCGGCGGCCTGGCCAAGTATGGGCTGGACTACGAGAGCCTCAAGGCCCTGAATCCGCGTCTGATCTACTGTTCTATCACCGGCTTTGGCCAGGACGGCCCCTATGCCGAGCGCGCCGGTTACGACCTGATGATCCAGGCCATGACCGGCATGATGGACATCACCGGCCGCGCTGACGGCACGCCCGGCGGCGGCCCGCAGCGTGTCGGCGTGGCGCTGACCGATCTGTTCACCGGTGTCTATGCCTGCAGTGCCATCCTGGCGGCCATCGAGGTGCGCCACCGGACCGGCGTGGGCCAGCGCATCGACATGGCCCTGCTGGATGTGGGCATGGCGATTCTTGCCAATCAGGCCGCCGGTTTCCTCAACACCGGCAAGGTGCCCCAGCGCCAGGGCAACAGCCACCCCAGCCTGGCGCCGTACCAGGACTTTCCCACGGCGGATGGCGCCATGTTGCTGGCCATTGGCAATGACGGCCAGTTCGCCCGCTTCTGCGCGGCGGCCGGCCAGCCCGAGTGGGCGGCCGATGCGCGCTTTGCCAGCAATGCCCTGCGGGTCAAACACCGCGAGGTGCTGGTTGCGGCCATGCAGACCGTGACCCGCACCCGCACCACGGCGCAGTGGATCGCCCTGCTGGAAGACAAGGCCGTGCCCTGCGGCCCGATCAACACCGTCGGCCAGGCCTTTGTCGATGCCCAGGTCCAGGCCCGTGGCTTGAAGCTGAATCAGCCGCTAGCTCTCGCAACTACTGCGCAGACAGCTATTGAATCCATAGCAAGCGTGGCCAGCCCGTTGCGACTGCAGGACACGCCGCCGGTGCAGAACCGCCCGCCGCCAGCGCTGGGCGAGCACACCGACGCGGTGCTTGCTGGCCTGGGGCTGGATACGCAAGCCATTGCTGCGTTGCGTCGCCAGGGTGTGGTGTAGCGATTCCTTTCCCGATCGAATCGCCTCTGCTATCCTGAGGGCACGGTCACCGCGTCGTGTGACCCCCTTTGCCCCGACGGCATGAAGAACTCCTTCAACCCGGTCCGCCTTTTTGCTGAAATCATTCTGATCGTCGGGTTGTCGGAAACCCTGGTCATGTTGGTTCTGCCAGTGCTGGTGCCGGGGCTCTCCGGTCTGGCCGAGGGGCTGGTTGATGTCTCCCTGCTGATCTTCCTGGCCGGCCCCGGTGTCTATTGGCGCTGCATGACGGCCCTGCGCCGGCCCTTGCCACCCCCCAGTTCTGCCAAGCGACCGTACACCCGGCGCGGCTTCAGCGTGCGTGCCGCAGTTGGCATGACGGCGGCCGCCCAGCTCATTGGCGTGGCCGCCACGGTGGGCTTGGTGGTGTGGCTCAAGAGCGACGTGGACCGCGTGTCGCAGTTCATGTTTGACCGCAGCGCCGAACGGGTGGAGAACGAGGTCAAGCACCGCTTCAACCAGCCGCTGACCGGACTCAAGGGTGCGCGCGGCGCCTATGCCGCCAGCCAAACCATCACACGCCGCGAGTTCCAGTCCTATGTGGAGTCGCGCGAGCTGGCCACCGATTTCCCCGGCATCCGCGGCTTTGGCTTTATTGCCCATATCAAGCGTGATGACCTGGCGCGTTTCGTTGCGGCCGAACGGGCCGACGATGCGCCGGACTTCGAAGTGCATACCGCAGGCGAAGCCCCGGACCTGTTCGTCATCAAGTTCATTGAGCCGGTTGCCGACAATCTGGCCGCGTTTGGCCTGGATGTGGGCCAGGAGCCGGTGCGCCGTGAGGCCGCCGAGCGCGCCATGGATACCGGCGAGCCAGCCCTGACCGGCAAGATCACGCTGGTGCAGGACGGACGGCAATCGCCCGGTCTGTTGTACCTGTTGCCGGTGTACCGCCGGGGCGCCGACCCGGGTTCGGTGTCGCAGCGCCAGACGGCACTGGTCGGGCTGCTGTATGCGCCGATGGTTGCCGCCGATTTGTTTGCTGGTCTGGCCGGTGTGGCCGACAACACCTTGCACGTGGAGCTGTTTGATGGTGATAGCGCGATGGCCGGCAACCTGCTGTACGACTCCCAGGGCGCTGAGGACAGCGGTGCAGCGTCCCAGGACGCGGTTGCATCGGCGCGCACGCCGTCGCTGGCGGCTGTGCGACCGATTCTGGTGGGCGGGCGCACCCTGCAATTGCGCATGCGCAGCACGCCCGCGCTCGTGGCCACGCAGGACCGCTCCAGCCTGGCACTGGCCGCAGTGGTCGGCACGCTGGCCAGCATGCTGGCGGCACTGACGGTGTGGCTGCTTGCCGTGGGGCGCCTGCGCGCGCAGCGCCTGGCCGAGCGCATGACCAACGACCTGGACCGCCTGGCCCGCGTGGCGCAACACACCAACAATGCGGTGACCATTGCCGACACCCAGATGCGCATCACGTGGATCAACGGTGGCTTTACCCGCCTGACCGGCTACACGCTGGAAGAGGCGCTGGGCAAGACGCCGGGCGAGCTGCTGGGCAGCGGCAAGGCCGACCCGGCTGTGATCGAACGCCTGTTCCAGGCGGTGGAGTCGGGCGAGTCGTGCCGTGCCGAGCTGCTGAACCGGGCCAAGGACGGGCACGAGTACTGGGTCGACACCGAAGTCCAGCCCACGCGGGACGCCCAGGGCGTGCTGGTGGGCTTCATGGAAATTGGCACCGACATCACCGCCCAGAAGGACATCCAGAAACGCCTGGAGGCGGCCATCCGTGACTCCAGTGCCCTCCTGAGCACCGTGGATCAGCACACCATTTTGACCATTGCCGACAGGGACGGGAAGATCCTTGCGGTCAATGACGCCTTCTGTGCACATACCGGATACAGCCGGGAGGAACTGATCGGGCGGGACCACCGTATCACCAACTCCGGTGTGCACAACCAGGCGTTCTGGACCGGTATGTGGGCACAGATATCGAAAGGAAATTCGTGGCGCGGAGAGATTTGCAACCGTGCCAAGGATGGATCGCTGTATTGGATGGACAGCATGATTGCGCCCTTCATCGGGGACGACGGAAAAGTTGAGAAATATGTTGCCATGCGCACCGACATCACCGCCCGCAAGCGCGACCAGCAGATGCTGGCCGAGATGTCGGACCGCATGGCGCTGGCCATCGAAGGTGGCACCGATGGCCTGTGGGACTGGATGGACCTGAGCAGTGGGGCGCAATGGTGGTCACCCAGCTACTACGCCCTGCTGGGCTACACCCCGCAGGAGCTGCCGGCCAGCCGCGAGAGCTTTACCTCCATCGTGCACCCGGAACATGTGGAGAGTTCCAAGAATGCGACGATGCAGGCGATTGCGGGTGGCAAGGACTACGACGAGGAGCAGTTGCTGCTGACCAGGGCCCAGGGGTACCGCTGGTTCCGCTCCCGGGCCAAGGTCTATCGCAACGCCCAGGGGGAGTCCGTGCGCATGGCCGGCTCCATGCAGGATGTCCATGACCGCAAGCTGACCGAAGCCCAGCTCAAGGATGCGGTGGCCCGTGCCGAACAGGCCAGCGTGGCCAAGACCCAGTTTGTGGCCAATATGAGCCACGAAATCCGCACGCCGATGAATGCCGTCCTGGGCATGCTCAAGCTGCTGCAGAGCACGGATCTCACCGTGCGCCAGCTCGACTACGTCGCCAAGACCGAGGGCGCGGCGCGCTCCCTGCTGGGGCTGCTCAACGACATTCTGGATTTCTCCAAGGTCGAGGCCGGCAAGATGACGCTGGACCCGCGGCCGTTCCGCGTGGACCGTCTGCTGCGCGACCTGTCGGTCATCCTATCGGCCAACGTGGGCCAGAAGAACATCGAGGTGCTGTTTGACATCGACCCGGGCCTGCCCCAGTGCCTGGTGGGTGACGACATGCGCCTGCAGCAGGTGCTGATCAATCTGGGCAGCAATGCAATCAAGTTCACCAGCGTAGGCGAAGTGGTGCTGCGCCTGCGTGTCATCGAGCAGACGGCGCAGGATGTGCTGGTTGAATTTGCGATGCAGGACAGTGGCATTGGCGTTGCGCCGGAAAACCAGGCGCACATCTTCAGCGGCTTCTCGCAGGCCGAGGCGTCCACCACCCGCCGGTTTGGTGGCACCGGCCTGGGGCTGGCCATTTCCAGCCGCATGGTCGATGTGCTGGGCGGCACGCTGGCAGTGGACAGTGCGCTGGGCCAGGGCAGCACCTTCCATTTCCGCCTGCGCCTGCCGCTGGACCCGCAGGGACAGACCGCCAGCCCGGTGTCGCCAGCCGCACCGGTCATCGGCACACTCACGGCCCTGGTGGTGGACGACAACGCCATCACGCGGGAGGTGCTGCACCACATGGTCGAATCCATGGGCTGGCAGGCCGATATGGCCGCCAGCGGCGCCCAGGCGCTGACCTGTATTGAAGAGCGAGCCAGTGCCGGACGACCACCGCATGATGTGATCTTTGTGGACTGGCAGATGCCGGACATGGACGGCTGGGAGACCAGCCAGCGCATCCGCACGCTGGCCCGTGGTGTGGATGCTGCCATCGTCGTCATGGTCACCGCCCATGAGCGGGAAATGCTGTCCGAGCGCAGCGCTGCGGAGCACGCCATGATCAATGGGTTCCTGGTCAAACCGGTCACCGCCTCCATGCTGATGGAGGCGGTGGTCGATGCCCGCGCGGCCTCGGTGGCCGCTGCGCGTGGCGAGAACCCGACCGCACCACAGGTTTCCGTGAAGTCGCAGCGGCTCCACGGTCTGCGCCTGCTGGTGGTGGAAGACAACAAGATCAACCAGATGGTGGCCAAGGGTCTGCTCAGCCAGGAAGGCGCCGACGTGACGCTGGCCGACAACGGCGAATTGGGCCTGTCCGCCGTGGCCAACGCCCAACCGCAGTTCGACGCGGTGCTGATGGACGTGCAAATGCCGGTGATGGACGGCTACGCAGCCACCCGTGCCATTCGCCAGGAGCTGGGTCTGGCCACGCTTCCCATCATCGCCATGACGGCCAACGCCATGGCATCCGACCGCGCCGCCTGCCTGGCCGCCGGCATGAATGACCACGTTGGCAAACCATTCGAGCTGGACCACCTGGTCGCCATGTTGCAGCGCTTTGCCCAGCACGCGACCGTTGCCGAACCGCAGACGCCCGCGCCGCTGCCCACCGGCGGGTCGATTGAGTTGGACGTGACCGCTGCACTGGAACGCATGGGTGGGAATCCGGCGATGCTGGCCACGGCGTTGCGCGCCTTCGGCGCAGACATGCAGCAGGCGAGCGGGCAACTGGCCAGCCAGCTGGCAGCGGGGGACGCGGCTGCGGCTGCCCGCGGTCTGCACACCCTCAAGGGGCTGGCTGCCACCGTGGGTGCACGCGGTCTGGCAGAAGGGGTGGCGCAACTAGAGACACGCCTGCAGGTCGGTGCTACGCCGGCGCAGCATGCGGGTCTGGTGGCCGCGTTGCAGCGCCTGGTGGACGCCACGGCCCGCGCGCTGGAGCCCGTATTGCAGCGGTACCCGGTGGTGATGGCGGGCGAGTCGGTCGCAGGCGGCACGCTGGACCGGGCACAACTGGTGGTCGACTTGCGTGCGTTGAGCGAGTGTCTACAGGCGTCGGACATGGTGGCCGTGACGGTCTACCAGCGTGTCCGCCAAACCCATGGCAGCGCCCTGGGGTCGGCGCTGGAGCCGCTGGATGCGGCCATGGCGGCGCTGGATTTTGCGGCTGCCCTGCGGCACTGCGGGACCCTGCTACAGGTCCACGCGCTATGAGCGGCCCAGCGCTTCCCAGCGCTCCAGCGCGGCCATCAGTTCGTCGTCAATCTGTGCGTTGCGGTTGGAGAGCTGCAGCGCGCGTGCGTTGTCGCTGGCGTACAGGCTGCCGTCCAGCAGCGCGTCGTGGATGGTCTTTTGCTCGGCTTCCAGTGACGCAATCAGGTCAGGCAGGCCATCCAGCTCGCGCTGTTCCTTGAAACTGAGCTTTTTGGCCTTGGCGGGCGGCGGCGCGGCGGGTGCCGTGGCGGAAACCGCGGCGCTGGCTTGCTCCTGTTTTTGTAGCTGCTCACGCTCGTAGTTAAAGGGCTTGGACGTGTTTTTGCCCTGCGCCGCATTGATGGCGTTGGCGCGCTGGGTCTGGATCAGCCAGTCGCTCACGCCGCCTTCGTATTCGCGCCACTTGGCATCGCCTTCAAAGGCAATGGTGCTGGTGACCACGTTGTCCAGGAAGGTCCGGTCGTGGCTGACCAGGAACACCGTGCCGTCGTAGTTCTGCAGCAGGTCTTCCAATAGTTCCAGCGTGTCGATGTCCAGGTCGTTGGTAGGCTCGTCCAGCACCAGCACGTTGGCCGGGCGGGCGAACAGGCGCGCCAGCAGCAGGCGGTTGCGCTCGCCGCCGCTCAAACTGCGCACCGGTGAGTTGGCGCGTGCCGGCGAGAACAAAAAATCACCCAGGTAGCTCTTGACGTGCTTCTTCTGGTTGCCGATCTCGATCCACTCGCTGCCGGGGCTGATGAAGTCTTCCAGCGTGGCGTCCAGGTCCAGTGCGTTGCGCATCTGGTCGAAGTAGGCCACCGTAACGTTCGCGCCCAGGCGCACCGTGCCCCAGGGGCTGTGGCCGGGTTCGGGCTTGGGTGCGTTGGCAGGCGCCGGGTCGGGCTTGTGCTCACCCAGAATGAGTTTGAGCAGCGTGGTTTTGCCGGCGCCGTTAGGCCCCAGCAGGCCGATCTTGTCGCCGCGCAGAATGGTGGCGCTGAAGTTGTCCACGATTCTGCGTCCGTCGAAGGTCTTGCTCACATGCACCATCTCGGAGACCAGCTTGCCGCTCTTGTCGCCGCTGGAAACGTCCATGTTGACGCTGCCCACGGCGTTGCGCCGCGCGGCATGCTGGGCGCGCAGTTCGTCCAGGCGGACGATGCGCGCCGTGGCGCGGGTGCGGCGGGCTTCCACGCCCTTGCGAATCCACACCTCTTCCTGCGCCAGCAGCTTGTCGGCCTTGGCGTTGATGACGGCCTCCTGCGCCAGCTGTTCGGCCTTTTGCGTGAGGTAGGCGGCAAAGTTGCCGGGGTAGCTCATCAGCTTGCCGCGGTCGAGTTCGACGATGCGCGTGGCCACGTTGTCCAGAAAGGAGCGGTCGTGGGTGATGGTGATGATGGAGCCCTTGAAATCGACCAGCAGGCCTTCGAGCCATTCGATGGAGTCCAGGTCCAGGTGGTTGGTGGGCTCGTCCAGCAGCAGCACATCGGGCTGCGCTACCAGGGCCTGGGCCAGCGCCACGCGCTTCTTAGTGCCGCCGGAGAGCGTGCTGACAATCGCGTCCGGGTTCAGGTGCAGGCGTTGCAAGGTCTCGTTGACCCGCTGCTCCCAGTTCCAGCCGTCCAGGGTTTCGATCTCGCTTTGCATCGCGTCGAGGTCGCCGTGACCCTGGCAATACTCCTCAATCAGGCCAATGACCCTCTCCAAACCTGCGCGGACAGCTACAAAAACAGTAGCATCTGCGTCGAGTTGCGGCTCCTGTGCCACATAGGATATGCGGGTTCCGCTCTGCACCTGCAGGGTGCCGTCGTCGGGTTTTTCCATACCGCCCAGGATCTTGAGCATGGAGGATTTGCCGGCGCCATTGCGGCCGATCAGGCCCACGCGCTCCTGTGTTTCCAGGGAAAAATCAGCGTGATCGAGAAGTGGGACGTGCCCGAATGCCAGCTGGGCGTCAAGTAGTGTGATGAGTGCCATGTGGGTCGATTATCTCCTGCGGCCATGGTTTGCCGTAGCGCAAGCCTGGTGCAGAAATACCCCAACACCCCCGACCAGCCGTTCCCTCGAAAGTCAATTCTGTTTCAGCCGTGTGACAATCGATGCTGACGTGTGCAAAGCACACCGTGCCCGAAGGAGATTTTCATGTTCAGTAGTCTGATGCCGCAGCGCGCAGAGTTTTTCGAGTTGCTGGCCGCGCACTCGGACCGCGTGGTGGCCGGAGCCAATGCCACCTTGCGCCTGATGAATGGCCTGGGTGTCGGCACCGAAGACCTTGCCGTTCTGGTGACCGAGGTCAATATGAACGAGCAGAGTGCCGACAAGATCAAGGCTGAATTGATTGCGCTGTTGCACCGCTCCTTCACCACGCCCATCAACCGTGACCAGATCCACACGCTGACCATCGAGCTGGACAATGTGCTCAATGCCCTGAAGAGTGTGGCGAATGCCATCGGCATGTACAACATCCAGGAGTCCACGTCCGAGGCGCGCGAAATGGCCTCGCTGGGCGCCGACGCCTGCATGCGCCTGAACCGCGCCGTGATTGCCCTGGCAGACAAGAAGCGCAACCCCGAGACCATTGGCCTGTGCAAGGAGATTGATGCCATCGAATCGCAGGCGGACCGGGTGCAGCGCAAGGCCATCACGCAGTTGTTCAAGGACGGCGGTTCAGTCTGGACGGCGCTGAAGATGCGCGAGTTCTACGCCCTGCAGGAAGATGTGCTGGACCGGTGCGAGGATGCGGCCAAGACCATTGAAGAAATCCTGATCGAGAATTCCTGAGAAAGCACCACATGGAACATTTATCCATCAGCATGTGGTCCCTGGCATTGCTGGTTGCCGTGGCGCTGGCCTTCGACTTCATGAACGGCTTCCACGACGGTGCCAATTCCATCTCCACCATTGTGGCCACCGGTGCGCTCACGCCGCGCCAGGCGGTGCTGTTTGCCGCCGCCTTCAACTTCATTGCCCTGTGGGTGTTCCAGCTCAAGGTGGCCGCCACCATCGGCAAGGGCACGGTGGACCCTGTATTCGTGGACCACTACGTGATCTTTGGTGCGCTGATGGGCGCGCTGGCCTGGAACATCATCACCTGGTACTACGGCATTCCGTCCTCGTCCTCGCACGCGCTGGTGGGCGGCCTGGTCGGCTCCACCGTGGTCAAGGCCGGTGGCCTGGCACCCATTGTGTGGGACGGCTTTGGCAAGATCCTGCTGTTCATCGTTGTCTCGCCTCTGGTCGGGTTCTTTCTGGGTGGCATGCTGATGGTGCTGGTGGCCTGGGTGTTTCGTAACCGCACGCCCCACCAGGTCACCAACTGGTTCCGCTACGGCCAGTTGTTTGCCGCCGGTGCCTACAGCCTGGGCCATGGCGGCAATGATGCGCAAAAAACCATCGGTGTCATCTGGCTGCTGCTGATCACCGCCGGGCTGGCCACGCCCGATGTGGCCACGCTGCCCCATTGGGTGGTGTACGGCTGCTATGGCGCGATAGCCTGGGGTACCTACCTGGGTGGCTGGCGCATCGTCAAGACCATGGGCAGCAAGATCACCAAGCTCAACGCGGTCAGCGGCTCCTGCGCCTCCATGGGTGGCGCCATCAGCCTGGGGCTGGCCACACTGGGTGGCATTCCGGTGTCCACCACCCACACCATCACCGGCGCCATTGTTGGCGTGGGCACGGCGCAGGATGTGAAAGCCGTGCGCTGGGGCCTGACCTTCAACCTGGTCATCGCCTGGGTGCTGACGATTCCGGCGTCCGGCCTGATTGCGGCGGTGTTCTGGTATGTGGGCCGCAGCTTTCTCTGATCGCGCCATGTTCACCAACGTCATTCCCCAACGCAGCACGTTCTTCAACCTGCTGGCGGCCCACACCGACCGTCTGGTGGCAGGTGCCAGCGCCACGCTGCGCCTGATTACCGGCCTGGGCAACCAGGATGGGCAGACGGATGTCCTGATCGACGAGGTCAACCTCAACGAGACCAGTGCCGATGGCATCAAGGCCGAGTTCACCAAGCTGCTCTACGAGTCTTTCACCACGCCGATCAACCGCGACCAGTTGCACACGCTGATCCTGGACCTGGACCGCGTGCTCGACACCCTGCAAAGCGTGGCCAACGCGGTCACGATGTACAACATCCCCAACTCCACACCCGAGGCGCGCGCACTGGCGTCGCTGGCGTCGGATGCCTGTCTACGCCTGAACCGCGCCGTGATCGCATTGGCCGATCGCGAGCAGGCGGCGCAGATCGCCGTGCTGTGCCCGCAGATTGATGCACTCGAATCCCAGGCCAGTGCACTGATGCGCGAGGCCATCACCAAGCTGTTCCGCGAGGAGGGTGATGAGCAGGCCGCCTGGCACGCCATGAAGATGCGCCGCTTCTATTTCACCCAGGTTGCCGTGCTGGACGGCTGCAAGCGCGCCGCCCACACCATGGAAGAGATCCTGCTGGAAAACGCCTGAGCGGCGGCTGCACTGAGGCTCGCTTTCAGGTGCGCTGCTGGAAGGCTTGAACCGCCTTGCCCACCGAGACAAAAAACTCCTGGGGTGCCAGCAGACCCAGCCGTTGCAGCTTGTCGAGCTGCTCGCGCAGTGGGCGCGGGCAGTCCGCCAGCTTGACCTCCACGCCGCGTGCCAGCAGTTCGCCCTGCAACTGGGCAAAACGCTCACCCGCCGTGATGTCCATGTCGGTGATGGCCTGGGCATCGATGACCAGCCACTGCAGGCCGGGGCCGGCCTCGTCGACCAGTGCTTCGATACGTGCCAGCACATGGCGGGCGTTGGCAAAGATCAGCGGGGCATAGGGGCGGTACACCAGCAGGCCGGGAATGCGTTCGCCCTCGTCATCGTTCTTGCAGTCGTGGAACTTGCCGTCGGTCGGCAGCCGGCGCAACACGGCGCCACCGGGGCGTGAAATTTCGACCAGCACCGCAACCAGCGACACCAGCATGCCCAGCAGAATGCCGGGCACCACGCCAGCCACCAGAATGGCGGCCGTCACGCCCATGGCAATGCCGAACTCCACCCGGTCAATGCGCAGCATGCGGTGCAGGGGTGCCACCTCCAGCATGCCGGCCGCCGTCACCACCAGAATCGCACCCAGTGCGACGATGGGCAGTTGCGCAATGACGCCGGTCAAAAACCACAGGAACAGCAGCAGTCCACCGGCTGCCACCAGTTGTGCCACCTGGGAGCGTGCGCCGCTGGCATCAGCAATGGCAGTACGTGTCTGGCTGGCCGATACGGCAAAGCCCTGCCACAGTGCGGCCAGGATATTGGCCGCACCCAGAGCGACCAGTTCCTGGTTTGGGTTCACATCGTCCCGGTGTTTTTCGGCAAATGTTTGGGCCAGCAGAATCCCGTCGGAAAAGGTCAGGAAGGCCAGCGCCAGCGCCGCTGGTGCCAGTGCACTGATGTCGCTCAGGCTAACCGGAAACAACGCTGGCTGTGGGACTCCCTGTGGCACGCTGCCCACCAGTGCAATGCCGTAGTGCGGCAGGTCCAGCAGCACGGCCAACAGCACGGCCAGTGAGCAGGTGGCCAGCGCTCCCGGAACCTTCGGCATCCAGCGTGCCAATGCCGCCAGCAACGCAATCAGACCCAAGCCCAGCACCAGCGTGGGCAGGTGCGCGGCATGCAATTGGTTCAACAGGGAGATCAATTGGGGAATGAAGGCGTCGCCTTCGGTCTTGACACCCAGGAGCTTGCCCAGTTGCGTGGTCAACAGCAACAGGGACGCGCCGTTGAGGTAGCCCACCAGCACCGGGCGCGACAACAGGTCCGCCACCGTGCCCAGGCGCAACCGGGCGGCAAACAGCAGCACGGCACCGGACAGCAAGGCCAGCTCTGCTGCCAGCACGGCCATGCGAGCTGGGTCACCGCCGGCCAGTGGCAGGATGACCGAGCCGGCCAGCAGCCCAATGGCCGCATCCGGTCCGGCAATAACCTGGCGCGAGCTGGCAAACAGGGCGTAGCCCACGCAGGCGGCGAGCGCCGCATACAGGCCAGTGACCGGTGGCAGATGCACCAGCTCGGCATACGCCAGCACCGAGGGGATCATCACCACACAGGCCGACAACCCGGCCATAATGTCATGGCGCAGCCAGGCGCGGGGGTAGCCGCGCAATACCGCCAGCAGCGGCAGCCAGTGCAGGGGGGGTGTCTTTTGGGTGACTTGCATGGTTTGCCAGCGTGCGGCCAGTCTACTGTGCACCCGGAATGGGGGCAATAGCGAGAGCGATCCCGGCTGGTTTAATGTGGCATGGCCGATCCTTCCTTTCAGAATTCGCTGCGCCTGTTGGGTGCACGGCGCTTTGGCACTTTCTGGTTTGCCAGCCTGCTGTCCAATATCGGCACCTGGGCGCAACAGGTGGCGCAACCCTGGCTGTTGTTGAGCCTGGGTGCCTCTCCTTTCGTGCTGGGTCTGGACACCTTTGTCATGGGGGCTCCCATCCTGCTGCTGACCCTGGTGGGCGGGGCGCTGGCGGATGGCGCTGACCGCAAACGCATCATCGTGTTCTTCCAGTCGATCCAGATGGTGTGCCCGACCCTGCTGGTGGTTTTGTTGTTGCTGGGCGCCGTCCAGCCCTGGGTGGTGATTTTGCTGTCGCTCACCTCTATGGTCAGAGGCCGTCCATTCACTCCAAGAACTTCAATGACAGAGTTCATCTATAAAAATACGGTTTTGTCGCAATAGCGTAGGGTGACGGGTGCTTTGCACAGTGCGTGCAGAAAATCAGATGGACAGGCTGTAGAACTGATCTGCTGCGGACATGGGTTGCCCGGTGGGACAGAGGTGCTGTCCCTTTTTGATCATGTGCATGGTCTTGATGCAGGCAATCAGTTTTTGCGCACTCCAAAATGACTTGAACCCCATCATCGGATCGGTGATTCGTTTCACCGCCCGATGGTCCTGTTCGATAAGGTTGTTGAGATACTTTGACTGGCGCAGCTCAATGTCCAGGCAGGCATCGTTATTGACGCTTTTGATGGCACGCTCCAGGTAGCACCGTGCTGCCGCCAAGTCCCGCTTTGCGGTGAGGAGAAAGTCCATTGTGTTGCCGCTTTTGTCGACTGCGCGGTACAGGTATTTCCACTGGCCGGCTACTTTGATGTAGGTTTCATCCATCCGCCAACTGGTACCCACTGGCCGTTTGCGGCGGCGAAAGATCACAGCCATGACTGGCAAAATCTTCAACGCCCAACGATGCACGGTGGAGTAGTCAACGAGGACGCCGCGCTCATGCATCATTTCTTCCAGATGGCGAAAGCTCAACGGATAAGCTGCGTACCAGCGGGCGCACACCAGCATCACTTCTAGCGGGTAGTGCAGTCGCTTGAGAACTTTGCGCAGTTCGTCGATCATCGCGCCATCGGACATATTTTGCATCCGGCAATTGTCACGCTTGGGCGCTTATCGCGACAGAACCTGATGATTGAAGGGTACATGCGCATCAAGAAAAATAGTCTTGCCACGCGAATTGTCGATGTGCTAACATAATCTAACAAACGTTAGGTAGATAGATATGAACACAAACGCACTCACACCCCTGCACGAAGGCTTTCCCTATTTCACACCTGAGCACGAAATGCTTCGACAAACGGTGCGCCGCTTCATCGATGCAGAAGTCTTGCCACACGCCGACCATTGGGAGGAGCGTGGCATGGTTCCGCGTGAAGTATTGCGCCAGATGGGTGAGCTCGGCCTGTTGGGGATCCGCTTTGAATCCGAATATGGAGGCAGCGAACTCGATACCCTGTCCACTGTCGTTCTTGCCGAAGAGTTGGGGCGTTCGACTTTTGGCGGCTTCGCAGTAACCGTCTTGGTACACACCGATATGGCTGGCCCACATCTGCACCATGCAGGATCGGCTGAGCAAAAGAGTCGTTTTATGCCAGACATCGTGGCTGGGCGTCGAATTGCTGCGGTCGCAATGACAGAACCTGACGCAGGCTCAGACCTGGCTTCCATGCGCACTACGGCCCGACGTGACGGCGATCATTGGATCCTCAATGGCGCCAAGATGTTCATTACCAACGGCGTATATGGCGACATCTTCTTTGTTGCAGCCAAAACGGGGGACGTCGGGCGCAACCACCAAATCTCCATGTTCATCGTTGAGAAGGGCACTCCCGGCTTCACCGTTGCACGCCCTCTCAAGAAACATGGCTGGTTGTCAAGCGATACGGCAGAGCTAGTCTTCGACAACTGCCGCATTCCCGCCAATAACCTGCTTGGCGAGGAACACAAGGGCTTCTATGCGCTGGTCAAGAACCTCCAGAATGAACGCATAGTCCTCGCCGCACAAGCGATGGGCGAAGCATCAAAGGCAATCGAGTTAACGCTGGATTGGGTCAAGCAGCGCAAAGCATTCGGCGCAACCCTATGGGACAAGCAGGCAATCAAGCACCGACTAGCTATGTTGAGTGCCCGCGTAGAAGCCGCCAAAGCACTGATCTACAACACAGCATGGCGTGACGCCCAACAGCACAAAGTAGCAGCACAAGCCTCCATGCTCAAAGCCTTGTGCGGAGAGGTGGTCAATGAAGTGATGTACGACTGCCTGCAGTTCCACGGTGGTATGGGCTATGTCCGCGAATCAGCCATTGAGCGGATGACTAGAGATGCGCGCATCCAGTCCATTGGTGGAGGTGCAACAGAGGTCATGCTTGACGAAATCGCCAAGCGAATGGGCTGATCCATCGTGAGTACACCCAAGAAACGCCAGCCGCCAGTAGAGTCTGTCAAATCAGCGGCAGCTGCCTCACGCCAGACCATCCTCGACACGGCGGCGAGACTCTTTCGTGAAGAAGGCTATGCGGCGACGTCACTTCGTGCCATTGCGCAAGCATGTGACATGAAGGCCGGGAGTCTCTACTATCACTTCGAATCCAAGGATCAAATCGTCAGCGAAGTGCTGAGCATCGGTGTGCAACGGGTGTTTGATGCCGTCAAATCTTCAGTTGAAGCGTTGCCGCCAAGCTCGGATTTGACAACAACCCTGCATAGCGCAGTACTGGCTCATCTGGGTGCGCTGTTGCATGCGCATGACTTCACATCCGCCAATATCCGAATTTTCGGTCAGGTTCCAGACGACGTGCGCGCGGGTCATAAGGCTTTGCGCAAGAAATACGAGCAGTACTGGCAGGATTTACTGATCGGTCTTCAGCAACGTGGGGAGATTCGATCCGGGATTGATCTTCAACGCACAGTGTTCTTTCTGTTCGGTGCCATGAACTGGACAACCGAATGGTATGACCAAAAGAAATCTGGTCTGAGCGCAATGGCAAGCGAACTGACCGATCTTGTAACCAGTGGCCTGAAGGCTTTACCGCCATCCGCAGCCACAGGGTCAAAAGCCAAACAAGGAAAACCATGACCACAGTGTCAAAAATCAAGCCGCATAGTGAACTGTTCCAGAAAAACACACAGCATTACGACGGACTACTCGATACTCTGCACGAACGCATGCGCTGGGCTGTTCGCGGCGGTGGTGAAAAATTGATGCAGCGCCATATTGAGCGCGGCAAACTCCCTGTACGTCAGCGCATTGACATGTTGCTTGATGTGGGATCTCCTTTCCTGGAAATCGCACCTCTTGCTGGTTGGGGGCTGTATAACAACGAAGTCCCAGCGGCAGGCGCGGTGGCTGGCGTTGGACTGGTCGAGGGCGTTCACTGCATGATCATCGCCAACGACGCCACCGTCAAAGGCGGTAGCTTCTTCCGCGAGACAGTGCGAAAGCATGTTCGAGCCCAGAACATCGCCTTACAGAATCGTCTGCCCTGCCTGTACCTGGTGGACTGCGGCGGTGCGTATCTGCCGGAGCAAGATCAGGTCTTTCCGGATTGGGGACACTTCGGCACGACGTTCTACAACCAGTGCCAAATGAGTGCGCAAGGCTTGCCGCAGTTGTCCGCTGTCTTTGGCGGTTGCACGGCTGGCGGCGCCTATATTCCGGCTCTGTCAGATGAAGCCATCATCGTGCAGGGAACGGGTCGGATTCATCTGGGTGGCCCTCCCATTGTCAAAGCAGCGATCAACGAGGTCGTGGACGGTGAGACGCTTGGCGGTGCGGCCATGCACACCAGGACGTCTGGGGTGACCGACTACCTGGCCTCAGACGAGCGTCATGCGTTAGCCAAGTTGCGCCAGATCGTGCGCAACTTGAACATGCCGCCGGCGCTAACTGCTCCAGTTCGCGAAAGCAAGCCTCCTCGCTTCGACGCGTCGGAAATCTGCGGCATTGTCGGTGGTGATCTCAAGCTGCCCTACGATGTGCGCGAGGTACTGATTCGACTAGTTGACGACAGTGAACTGCAAGAATTCAAGCCCGAGTACGGTACGACTCTGGTTTGCACCTTTGCTCACATACACGGCCAGCCGGTCGGAATACTGGCCAATAACGGTGTCTTGTTCTCCGAGTCATCGGTTAAGGGTGCTCACTTCATCGAGCTGTGTAACCAGCGCAACATTCCACTGCTTTTCTTGCAGAACATCACTGGCTTTATGGTCGGGACAGAGGCAGAGCGTGGCGGCATAGCCAAGCACTCCGCCAAGCTGGTTTATGCCATGTCGACAGCACGCGTGCCACGTCTCACAGTTCTGATTGGTGGCTCCTATGGCGCAGGCAACTACGGCATGTGCGGCCGTGGCTTTGCGCCCAGCTTTCTCTTCGCGTGGCCCAACTCGCGGATCGCAACCATGAGTCCAGAGGTTGCGACCACCGTACTGACCGAGCTTCGCAAGAGCTCGCTCAAGGGATCCGGTGCCGATGATGAGATGAAAGAGCTGGCACGGGAAACGACCGACCAGTTCACCCGACAAAGCGATCCCTATTACGCAACAGCCCGCCTTTGGGACGATGGAATCATTGAGCCGACTCAGACGCGAGACGTACTGGGTCTCTGCCTACAAATATTGGCACGCTCAACACCGCGGCAAAGCGGTCCCTCCCCCGTATTTAGGATGTAACGCCATGTTCAATCGATTGCTGATCGCCAACCGAGGCGAGATTGCCTGCCGCATCATGCGCACCTGCCGACGGCTAGGTGTTGAGACCGTTGCGGTCTACTCCAAAGCCGATGCATCCAGCCGCCACGTTGCTGAAGCGGACTACGCTATCGCCATAGGCGAATCAAGCGCCAGCGACTCCTATCTGCGCGCAGACCGCATCATTGCCGCGGCACTATCGAGCGGATCCCAGGCTATTCATCCTGGCTACGGCTTTATGTCCGAAAAGCTAGAGCTCATCGATGCTTGCCAAGCCAACAACATTGCATTTGTCGGCCCCAACCGCAACGCGATTGAAGCCATGGGTTCCAAGATCGAGAGCAAACGCATGGCCCGTGCAGCAGGTGTCCTGTGTGTGCCGGGTTATGACGAGGACGACCAAACGCCAGAAAGGCTATTGGACGAAGCCAAGAAAATTGGTTTTCCACTGTTGATCAAGGCCAGTGCGGGTGGCGGCGGCAAAGGCATGCGGCGCGTCAACGCGCTGGAAGACTTCCTACCGATGTTGGCACTTGCAAAGCGCGAGGCGCTGGCATCGTTCGGAGACGAACGGGTACTGCTAGAGAAGTACATTCTCAATCCGCGTCACCTTGAGGTTCAACTCATAGGGGACCGCCTTGGAGGTCTGGTTCACCTCTTTGAGAGGGAGTGCTCCATCCAAAGACGTTTCCAAAAGGTGATTGAGGAAGCTCCTGCCAATCATTTGCCTGAGACAGTGGCCAATACTCTCTATGAGTCCGCACTTCGCATGGGGCGCGCGATGAATTACGACAACGCCGGCACGGTGGAATTTGTGCTCGACGCTGATCAGGGAGACCGCCCATACTTTTTGGAAGTCAACACCCGGCTGCAAGTGGAACATGCAGTGACAGAGATGACGACTGGCATCGATCTCGTAGAGTGGCAGTTGCGTTCCGCCTTCGGTGAACCTTTACCCATGAGCCAGGATGCGATAACGCGCCAAGGTTGGGCGATCGAATGTCGGCTCAACGCAGAGGAGCCGGAGTACGACTACCGGGCCAGTCTGGGCGCATTACTGGGGTACGCGGAGCCGACCCATGTGGCTGGTGTACGCATCGACAGTGGCTTGCACGCCCAAAGCGAAGTGACCCCCTACTACGACTCCATGGTTGCAAAAGTGATCGGTTTTGGTCGCACACGTGCACAGGCCGTTGGCAACGCCCAATCAGGCCTGGAGCAGCTTCGCATCGAAGGTGTCCGAACCAATGGCGCCCTGTTGTCACAGATATTACGCAGTCCAGAGTTCAATGATGTGTTGACGACACGGTTTCTGGAGCAGCACTTTGATGGGGGCCCCAAGCCTGAAACCGACATTCGCCAACAGCATGTTCTGGCCGTTGCTGCAGCCTGGTCTGCCGCTCAACCTGTTGTAATACCCGTCTGGGGTCTTCTTCGTGGATTTCGGGTAACCGAACCCGCTGGGCATGCTGCACGCAGCGACCTCAGTCTGCGTGATGTTTCTGCGGGATCTGACTATTCGCCAGTTGTAGTCCTCAACGTCAATGGTGCCTATGAATTGCTTGGAGTTCCAGGACTGCGGGCCTCGGTTCAACCGTCGCAGGGCGGTTGTATCGTCAATCTGGATCAGCAGGACCAGGGAACAGTTAGCGTGTTTGTGAGACAAAGTCCCAGGCAGGAATGGTTCACGTGGTCACAGGGTCGCAGCATGATCTGGGACATCCAGCATGAACTCGTTCACAGCATGCAGTCTGATGATCAGGCAAGCCAGGAGGCGAATTTGTCGGCAACCCTTCCAGGGCGCATCTCTGAAGTGGTTTTACAGGTTGGACAACGTGTCACAGCCGGAGACTCTGCCTTGACGCTTGAAGCCATGAAGCTGTACCACACGCTAACGGCACCGCTAACAGGAGTCGTGCAGAAGATTCACGTTCAAGTAGGCGACATCGTGTCGCATGGCCAGCTGCTGGTTGAGTTTGAACCCGAAGTCGCTGCAGCGGCTGCATAGTTATAGGAGAGCAATATGGCAGGTCTGTATTTTGAAGAGTTTTACGTTGATCAAAAGTTTGAGCACCCGTGGGGGCGCACTATTACAGAGTCGGACAACATGATGTTTTCCTGTCTTACTTTGAACGTTCAGCCGCTGCACATTGATGCTGATTTTGCTTCGAGGACGGAGTGGGGCAAACCGCTCGTCAACAGCCTCTTTACGCTTGGCTTGATGATTGGCATGACGGTCAACGACACTACCCTAGGTACCACAGTGGCAAATCTCGGAATGACAGACATCCGTTTTCCAAAGCCCTTGTTTCATGGCGACACGATTCATGTCCGTACGAGCGTCAAGTCTGTGCGGGAAAGCAAATCGCGCCCAAAGGCGGGTATCGTGGAATTTGAGCACGTTGCCGTCAACCAGCACAAGGAAGTCGTAGCTATTTGCGTACGCCAGGCGCTCATGCACAAGCGCAGTGTGCTGGATACGGTGCAATAATGCTGGCCGCTCATTCTGTCAAACCACCTCGTTCGTATCTCTTTGTTCCAGGGAACCGTCCTGAGCGGTTCGCCAAGGCTGTTGCTAGCGGAGCCGACGCACTGATTCTTGATCTAGAGGACAGTGTGCCCTCGGCAGACAAAGCTGTCGCTCGCAAAGCAGTAGCTGACTGGCTTGTTATGGCTCAGACCGCCATTCCTGTGTTTGTACGGGTCAACGCTTTGACCAGTCCACTCCATGGTGAGGACTTGCAGTTTCTGCAAAGTGCACTTCCTGCCGGATTGGTACTGCCGAAGTGCGAAGGTATTGACGACGTGGTGGCATTTAGTAAAGTTCTCAGCGATTTTGAGGCACGACACGAACTGCCCCCGAATTCGTTGTCAATCATTGCCATTGCCACGGAAACCGCCCGGGGGATGCAACGTATTCATACCTTTGACCGACCACTGCCGCGCCTCTCAGGGATTTTGTGGGGTGCAGAAGACCTGGCAGCAAGTCTGGGCGTGCGCAGTCTGCGTGATGGTCAGGGCCAATATAAATCACCCGCACTGCGTGCACGCGATGCTGCGTTGTTCGCAAGTCATGCATGCGGTGTTACAGCCATTGATGCTGTTTACACGGGCTTGGACGACGCCATGAGTTTGGATAGGGAGACACGCGACCATGTCGCCCTGGGCTTTACGGCGAAGGCTGCCATTCACCCTGCGCAGATACCCGTTATTCACCAAGCGCTGATGCCAAGTGAAGACGACGCGGCATGGGCGCGTGAGGTGATTGCTGAACTGCAAGATGGAGCCAGATCATCTGGACGGGTTCGTGGCGCCATGGTTGATCAGCCACATCTGAATGCCGCACGACGCATCCTGATGTTTTCAAGCGCGCGATCAACGTAAGTCAATAAGAATTGGAATCTCTATGACCGAGATGCAAGAAATCGCAAAGCCGCTGCGAGGTGTGCACATTGTGGAATTTGAAGGGCATAGGTCTGATCTGCAACGCGCTGTCGCACCGGAATCAGTGGCTCAACACGGCTCCAAAATTCATCGGTCACTTCCCATGCTTTTGCTTTTGCCATCTTCCCTCCACGCGCGGGCATCGCGCATGGAAGGTCATTATCCTTTATTTACGGATAAGTTCTAAATCACAGATGCTGCGGCTAACCGATCAATTTCATCGTTGTCCATGCCAAGCATGTCTCTAAGCACCTCACGCGTGTGCTGCCCCAACGTCGGCGGAGCCGTATACCTTTCTACTGGTGTAGCCGAGTACTTGACCGGGTGCGCTACCATACGCACGAATTTGGTCGCCGATATTGTGCTCTCCGCAGTTACCTCCATCCCGCGTGACTTGACATGAGGATCACTAAACACCTGAGCAAGATCATTAACCGGACCAGCCGGTACGGTCGCTTGCTCCAATGCTCGTAAAAGCTCGACGCTGTTTCTGGTTGCGATAAGCGGCTCCATTACTTCGGCAAGTCGCTGACGGTTCACCCCCCGCAACAAGCTAGTACTGAAATCTGGGTCGCCGATTGCACTGGGGCAGCCCAAAACTTGACACAGGCGGGCAAACTGATCATTGTTGCCCGCAGAAATCATAATGTCTAGATCCGCACAACGATACAGCCTTGCGGGCATACCGCCGTTACCTTCCGTGCCACGCCGAAGTGGCACTTCACCGCTGACCAGATAATGGCTTGCATAGTGGGACAAGGAAGCGATAACAGAGTCAAGCAGGGACACATCAATATGCTGCCCCTGGCCGGAATGCATTTCGCGATGAAACAACGCAGTCAAGATGGCCGATACCGCAAATTGCCCCGACAAGATATCGGCTAAGCTCGGCCCCGTTTTCATTGGACTATCCGGCATGCCCGTTACACTCATCAGCCCGCCCATCGCTTGGAACACAGCGTCATAGCCCGGGCGCGGAGCATAAGGACCAGTTTGGCCGAAGCCTGTCACAGAGCAGTAGATCAGGCGTGGATTAACCAGGCGCAGACTCTCGTAGTCGAGACCGTACCTTTTCAGATCGCCGACCTTGTAGTTCTCGATTAACACATCGGATACCGCTGCAAGGCGGCAAACAATGTTCTGCCCCTCCGCGCACGATAGGTCGATGGTCATGGATTTTTTGTTGCGATTGGCGCTGATATAGAACGCTGACTCAGTGGTATCTCTCCCCTGCTCGTCTTTTAGAAAGGACGGACCGAAGCGGCGGGAGTCGTCGCCGACCACTGGGCGCTCGATCTTAATCACCTCGGCGCCCAAATCCCCGAGCGTCTGTGCCGCCCAAGGCGCAGCAAGAATGCGGCTGAGGTCTAGAACGCGGATATTAGAGAGCGGTTTGTTCATACTAATTTGTAATGCAGTAGTCAAGATTTTTCAGAGGAAAACGAGCTATTGAAGCGGCGGTTTCAAGACCCAAGCACAACACTTGGTTAATTTATTTGGTTGTGTGCCCGTTGGGCTAGTTCCAGCATGGCTGCGAAGACGGCCAGCGGGGTATTGAATTCATGTGTTGCCCGAGGGCGATTGTTCAAGCTATCGGCAATCGC